>MDSV01160251.1_pt1 | contig 50544 bp, 51 predicted proteins | sample 810851 | NCBI WGS metagenome assembly MDSV01 (sample SAMN05326640, study PRJNA326480) | marine metagenome | isolation source: seawater | place: Atlantic Ocean: North East | collected 2012
AGAAAGGGGGTTAGTAGCTGATGGTCGTGATATGGGCACGGTTGTTTTTAAAGATGCAAAACTAAAAATATTTTTAACTGCTTCTGCAGAAATAAGAGCAAAAAGACGTTATATAGAGTTGCAGAATCTTGGACAAGAAGTTAATATGCCCGCTCTGATAGCTGATATTGAAGCAAGAGATTTAAAAGATAGTTCTAGAGAATTGTCACCACTCTTACCAGCTGATGATGCAATAATAATTGATTCATCAGAAATGTCACTTGATGAAGTATTCAGTCTTACTGAAAATATAATAAAAAAGGAATTTATATAAATGTCAGAATCTTTTTCAACCCTACTTGATGAAAGTTTAGAAACACTTGATATGAAGCAAGGGTCAATAGTATCTGGGGTAGTGCTTGACGTTGATAAGGATTGGGTAACAGTTCATGTTGGACTCAAATCAGAAGGCATAATTTCTCTTGATGAATTTAGAGATAATGATGGCAACACAGATATTAATGTTGGTGATGATGTAGAAGTTGCTCTTGAGGCAGTTGAGGATGGTTATGGGGAAACAAGAATCTCTAGAGAAAAAGCAAGAAAAATATCGACATGGAAAATGCTTGAAGAGGCCTTAGAGTCTGGAGAGTTCGTAACAGGAAAAATCCATAACAGAGTAAAAGGCGGGTTTTCTGTTGAGGTTGAAGTTGTAAAAGCTTTTCTTCCAGGTTCACTTGTTGACGTTAGACCAGTAAAAGAAGCACCAGATATTGAAAATACCGTACAAGAATTTAAAGTTATTAAATTAGACTATAAAAGGAACAACGTTGTTCTATCAAGAAAAGCAGTATTAGAAAAAAATAATTCAGCTGTAAAGATTGAGTTACTTAAAAATCTTGATGAGGGTCAAATAGTTAAAGGAGTTGTAAAAAATATTACAGATTATGGAGCATTTGTTGATCTTGGCGGCATAGACGGATTGCTTCATATAACCGATATATCATGGTCAAGAGTAACAAATCCATCTGAGCATCTATCTATTGGAGAAGAAATTGATGTCAAAGTATTAAGTTTTGATAAAGAAAAACTTAGAGTTTCGCTTGGCCTAAAACAAATACAAAATGATCCATGGGAAAATGTTGAGTCTAATTATTCTGTTGGTGGTATTTACGAAGCTGAAGTTTCAAATATTACAGATTATGGTTGTTTTGCTCAGTTAGAGGAAGGCATAGAAGGATTAATTCATTTGTCTGAATTAGACTGGACAAGTAAAAATATTCATCCATCAAAAGTAGTTGAGATGGATCAAAAAATTAAAGTCATGATTCTTGAAATTGATAATGACAAAAGAAGAATATCTTTGGGTCTAAAACAAACAAAACCTAATCCATGGTCAGAATTTGCTAATAAATATGGACTTGGTGACAAGGTTAATGGAAATGTTAAATCAATTACTGATTTTGGTATTTTTGTTGGATTAGAGGGTGATATTGATGGATTGATACATTTATCAGATATTTCAGAAGATGACGATCCTAAAGAAGCACTTGAAGATTATAAAAAAGATCAAACACTTGAGTGCATAGTTTTTGCTATTGATGCTGAAAGAGAAAGAATTTCGTTAAAATTGAGTGAGTAATAAGAGCAAAGAAACCTTCACCCGCTCAGATATAGAAGCATCTTTAAAAAAAGAATTTCCTAAAAAGTCAAAACAAGACATAACAGATGCGATTGATACTATTTTAGATTCAATAATTGAATCTGTTGCGTTGGATGATAGAGTTGAAATAAGAGGTTTTGGGACTTTTTCTAAAAAATTAATAAGACCTAGAAAATTTATTAATCCAAAAACAAAAAAAGTTTCATATTTGGGCGAGACCGCAACCATGCATTTTAAGCCCTCAAAGGCATTGATAAAAAAATGATTATAGTAGCAATTGACGAAATTGATTTTAAAAAAGCAACCAATATCATAGAAAACCTAGATTCTGAGCAATGTATGATAAAGATAGGCAGTGTTGCTTTCAACTCAATTGGCAGTGACATTATTTTTTATGCTGCTGAAAAAGGATTTGATATATTCCTTGATCTTAAACTTCATGACATTCCTAATACAGTAGGAAAATCAATTGAAGGACTAATGTCTCTTCCAATTAAAATGCTGACTTTGCATACTTCTGGAGGAGAGGAAATGATGAAAGAAGCAATGAAAGTACTTTCAGGCACCGATATAAAAGTTTTTGGGGTGACTGCTTTAACCAGTCTTAATGATAATGATACAAATAGTATTTTTCAAAGAACAACTTCGGAGCAAGTTAATGTAATGTTAGATCTTGCAGAATCAGCAGGAATTGATGGGGTAGTTTGTTCTCCACATGAATTGGAACTTGTTTCTGAAAGAAAGTCACTAATGTCAATCACACCAGGAATCAGGTTAGAAGCATCATATGATGATCAAAAAAGAGTAATGACACCAAAAGAAGCAATTAATCTTGGAGCGGACTATCTTGTTATTGGGAGGCCTATTACAAATTCTACAGATATTAAAAAATCTTTAAGTGAAATTTATGAGAGCATTCAGTGAATAAAAAAAAGACTTCAATCTGTGAATTTAAAAATGAAAGAGTAAATTTTAAATCGCTCACTGGTGAATTTACACCTAAGCTATATGAACAATTTGATTTAAAAGCAAAAAATTTAGGCTTACAGTCAAGAATTAATGACTTATTTAACGATAAAAAAGTAAACTTTACAGAAAACTTAGGTGCCTGGCACCCCAAATATAGAGACCAATACTATCCGAATTCACTTGACACTCCTTCAAATAAGAAACAGTTAAGTAAATTAAATGATTTTTATTACTCGTGCTCTGCAGCAAAAAATATTGTAACTATAGGTATTGGAGGTTCATTTGAGGGACCTAAGATGCTTCTTGAGGCAGCAAATTTAGATTACGAAGATATTAATTTTATATTCATAACTGGTTCTGATATTTCTGAATTTAACATAAAAACAAAAAAATTAGAGCCAAAGGATACAATTTTTCTAGTTTCATCAAAATCCTTTACTACCGATGAAACTATCTTAATTTTAAAATATGCTATTTCATGGTCTGGAGATATACATAGATTCATTGCGATTACAGCTAATAAAGATGAGGCTAAAAAATACAATATTGAGAATATCTTAGAATTTGATCAAGAGATTGGTGGAAGATATTCTATATGGTCAGAAATTTCTGTATTAATGCATTGGCTGAGAAGAGATAATTTTGATGATTTTATTGCTGGTGGTAAACAAGCTGACAAAGATTTAATAAATAAAGACTCTTATCTAAAATTTGTTAAAAATTTAGCTTACAGTGATATTTGGTTACATAATTTCAAAAATAAAAATACTAGAGTTGTACTTTCATATATTTGGAACTTGAGATCATTTACTGATTACATACAGCAACTTGAAATGGAGTCACTAGGTAAACAACCATCTAAAAACTCGGATTTTAAAAAAACAGGCCAAATAATATTTGGTGGTTATGGTCCCACTGCGCAACATTCGTATTTTCAATTACTACACCAAGGCACTCATGATATTTGTGCAGATATTATTGCCACAAATGTTGACGAAAAAAATCTAGCTTATGCACAAGCTATTACACAATCAAAACTCCTTTCAGGAGGTGCCAAAGATTTGCAAGGATATGAGAAAATCAATGGAGACCTTCCGACCAATCTTTTTTTAATTAATAGTCCTGGTTTATATGAATTAGGTTATTTAATAGCTACATGGGAGCATAGGGTTTATATAACAGCTATCATGTTAGGAATAAATCCATTTGATCAATTTGGTGTTAGTGCTGGTAAAATTTATACCAAGAAGTATCTTGAAAAAAATGGCGGTTAATCTCAAAAAAGTACCTAGCACACCAGGAGTATATAAGTTTTTTAGCAACAAAGAGATTATATATATTGGAAAAGCAAAAGATTTAAAAAAACGAGTTTCTTCTTATTTTGGCAATGCATTCAAAGATAGAAAGACGTCACAGATTAAGTTTCTAACTGACAGGATAGAGACTTTTACCACTAAAAATGAAGTTGAAGCATTGTTGCTTGAGCAAATGCTTATAAAAGAAAATAAACCAAAATTTAATATCTTATTAAGAGATGATAAGACCTATCCATATATTTATTTTTCTCTAGATCATGATTTTCCTGGTGTTTATTCAAGAAGAACAAAGAAAGCTGTTGATAAAAATTTTTTTGGACCATTCGTAAGCTCTGAAGCTGTAAAAAAATCAATTAAAGAGATACAAAAAATCTTTAAAGTTAGAAACTGTAGTGACAACACTTTTGCCAATAGGACCAGACCATGTATTGAGTTTCAAATGAAAAGATGTTCAGCACCATGCGTTCAAAAAATTAGTAAAGTAGATTATTTTGAGGATATCTCAAGTGCTAAATCTTTTCTATCTTCATCAGACAACAAAACTGTCCAAAAATTGACAAACGATATAGAAAAAGCAGTCATCAAGCTTGATTTTGAAAAAGCAGCAGAAATAAGAGACCGACTTAATAGATTAAATCTTCTTAAAGAGGAGCAATCGGTAGTTACCTTAGCAAATGATATTGATATATTTTCAGTGAGTTACGAGATGAATTATCTTGGAGTTTCAATAATTGTTGTTAGAAACGGAAAAATTAGAGGTACTAAAACACATCTTATTAAACAAGCTCATTTTAATTCTCTGGATGAAGTTTATCAAAGCGCAATATTTAATTTCTATGAAAATCAGATTGATATTCCAAAAAAAATTCTCTGTGCTTGTGTATTGGAAGATAAACAAATATTAGAAGATATGTTTCAAACAAAATATAAGAAGCTTGTAAAAATAATTCATTCCCCTAATAAATCGATAAGACCAATATTTAATTTATGTAAATTAAATGCACTACAAGTAATAAAAAATCATATAAGTAAAGAAGAGAAATATACTTTTGCATTTAACGAATTGAGTAACTGTTTAGGAATTAAACAATTAAAAAAAATTGAGGGTTATGACGTTAGTCATATTTCTGGAGAAAATGCAGTAGCTTCATGTGTTGTTTTTTCAAATACTGGAACTTTAAAAAATAACTATAGATTATTTAATATACCTCCTAATCTCTCTGGAAATGATATTGGATCTCTAGAACATGTTATTGAAAGAAGACTTAAATATTACGATAATCCGAATGTAAAACCAGACTTAATTTTAATAGATGGGGGCAAAACACAATTAAAATTTGTCGAAAAGGCTCTTAGTAAATCTAAACATAAAGATGTTCATGTAATTTCAATTGTGAAAGCTTCCAACAGAATGAGAGCGACAGAGACTATTCTTAATAAGAATGGAGTAGTCGAATTAGATAGGAACTCGAAGGCCTTCCTCCTTCTTCAAGAAATACGTGATGAATCTCATAGATTTGCTCTTCGAGCCCAACGAAAAAAGAAAACAGTTAAAATTACCAAATCTGAATTAGATGATATAAACGGAGTAGGGAAAATCTTAAAACACAGGTTATTAAAAAAATATAAGAATATCAAAAATATTAAATTAACTTCTAAAGAGGATTTAATGACTGTTGATGGCATAAGTGAGAAAATAGCTCAAGACATAATAATTAAAATCAATCATGGTTAATTTAATAAATTTCATTACTCTATCAAGAATATTTTTAGCGCCAGTAATTTTTATATTTATGATGCTTGGGGATTATATTATCTGCTTATTTCTTTTCTTTCTTGGAGGAATTTCTGACTACCTTGATGGATATTTAGCAAGAAAGTATGATGCTGAATCAGAATTAGGTGAAATACTCGATCCTATTGCAGACAAAATACTTATTATATTTATTCTTATGGGACTTGCAGTTAACTTAAATAGTTACTTAATTGCTTTCTTAAGTTCATTAATATTGGCAAGAGAGGTATGGGTTGCAGCATTAAGAGATTATTCATCTAGAAATAATATATCTGATAGAACCAAAGTTACTTTTATGGCAAAAATTAAAACCTCTGTTCAATTGTCTACAATTGGATCATATTTCGTAGCACTGGCTTTAAAGATTAATTTGTTAATAGTTATCAGTGATATCTTCCTTATTATTGCATCTCTGGTTACTCTTTATACTGGATATCAATACACTATGAATGTTTTTAAGAAATGAAGATTTCAGTAGTAAGTGGAGGATTTGACCCTATACATTCAGGCCATATTGCATATTTAAATTCAGCAAAGGAAATCTCAAACTATCTTATAGTTGCTTTAAATAGTGATGAATGGTTAATAGATAAAAAGAAAAAAGTATTTATGCCGCTTAAAGAAAGAAAAAATATACTTATGAACATCAAATGTGTAGATGAGGTCATAACCTTTTTAGATGATGATAAAGGCAGTTGTATTAATGCTTTAGAAGAGATTAAGAAAAAATTTCCTAATGATGAAGTAATTTTTTGTAATGGCGGTGATAGGAATCAAAATAATATTCCTGAAATGATAGTGAAGAATATTGATTTTAGATTTGGCATTGGCGGTGAAGAAAAAACAAATTCCTCCTCATGGCTTTTAAAGAACTGGAAGCATGATAGCGAACATAGATTATGGGGATCATTTTATAATTTATTTGATTCAACGGAAGTTAAAGTAAAAGAACTTATAGTTAGTCCTAAAAAGGGTATGAGCTTTCAAAGACACACTAAAAGGAATGAAATTTGGTTAATAGCCGAAGGTTCTTGTGAAGTTGTTTACTCAAAAGATGATCCCAATACAAAAACAAACATAATATTAAATAAGTTTGATAATTTTAATATTGCGAAAGGGGAATGGCATCAAATAACAAATCCTTTTGAAAAAGAATGTAAAATTATTGAAATTCAATATGGAGAATCTGTAATCGAAGATGACATAGAGAGGCTAAATTATTATGAGGGTTAATATTCATAATTTGTCCTTTAAATTATTAATCATATGCAATACACTCATCAATCATTAGGCTGGATGGCAGAGTGGTTATGCAGCGGCCTGCAAAGCCGTTTACTCCGGTTCGATTCCGGATTCAGCCTCCATAAATTATGAAAATTGCAATTATCGGATACGGATTTGTTGGCAAGGCCCTAGCTGAAGCCCTTACCGATGATGTTGAGGTTTATAAAATAGATCCTAAGTTAGGCACCTCACTTGATGATCTCAAGAACTTAAAAACAGAAGTTATTTTTATATGTTTACCCACCCCAATGCTAGACAATGGAGTGCAAGACATAAGTATAGTAAAAAATACTATTTTAGAACTAAATAAATTTATCAAAGATGAGATTGTTGTTATCAAAAGTACTGTGCATCCAGGAAATATTGATGAAATCAGATCAATTTGTCATAGATTTGTCTATAATCCAGAATTCCTAAGAGAGAAGCATGCAAAAGAAGACTTTATTAATTCTGATTTAATTGTTTTTGGTGGTAAAAAAGAGTTTTCAAATTCATTAGCAAATATTTATTCAAATCATACTAAGTGCGTTAATAAAGATTATATATTTACTGATGCAATATCAGCATCTTTAATTAAATATTCAATCAATTCTTTTTTAGCTACAAAAGTAATTTTTTTTAATGAGATTAATAGTATTTTTAAACTAGCAAATTCTAAGGAATCATGGGAAAGCTTCACAAAAATCTTATCCAAAGACTCCAGGATTGGAAATTCTCATATGTCGGTTCCTGGGCATGATGGAAGACTAGGTTTTGGTGGAGCATGTTTACCAAAAGATATTAATGCTCTTTTTAAATATGCAGAGAGCAATGATATTGAGTTGAGTCTGATAAAAAACGTTATTAAAACTAACAATAAAATTAGAGCTAAGTATAATACTAAAACGAATCGTGAAGACGAACAAAATATTAATTATAATCATCTAGAAGAGGAGAAATAAATATAAGCCCGAGTGGTGGAATTGGTAGACACAAGGGACTTAAAATCCCTCGATAGAAATATCGTGCCGGTTCAAGTCCGGCCTCGGGTACCATTTAAAATAGAAAAATATTATGAAAGTTTGGATGGTAGCTACATACAAAATTAATCAATTAAAACGGCTACAAGAAAATCTAAAAAATCAAGGTTTTGAATTTTATAACCCCAAAATTAATATAAGCAAACATAACTCATCTCCAAAAGAAGAATTTCTATTTCCTGGATATATCTTCATTTATGCCGAATTAGAGAATTATTCAAAAATTAATTTTACAAAAGGTATTTCTCTTGTAGTTAGATTTAGCAATAACATTGCAGTCTTGGATGTTGATGAAATTAATCAATTAAAAAAAATTGAATATGAATCTTACACAAAACCAATAATTCAAAAGGTGTTTGTTGGACAAGAAGGAAAAATGTCTGATGGCCCTTTAAAGGGTTCTTTGGTTACAATAGCTTCCTTGCCAAAAAAAGAAAGAGTTAATATCTTTATACACATCCTTGGAACTAAAAGAAAAGTCTCTGCATCCCTGAGTGAAATAAATATTTAAAAATTAATAACTTAAAATTTTTTTAATTTTAATTTAGTTGTTTTTTTAATACATAAGCTTTATAGTTCATCTATTGAACGGTCAAAATTACGGTTTTTTCCGTGCGGTAGCTATCACAATATAATTACAAATTTCAATAAAAACATGTCTGACAAAAAGAAAATAAATGAAGACGACTTAAAAGTTCTTCATTTGGTTCATACTAATCCAGAAATATCTCAAAGAGGTATAGCTGATAGAATGGGATTCAGTTTGGGCAAAGTTAACTACTGTATTAAGGCCTTAACAAATGTTGGATTTATAAAATTGCAAAATTTTTCAAATTCTAATAATAAATCAGGTTATTTATATCTTTTAACTCCTAAAGGCGTCAAAGAAAAAACAAGTCTGACAAAAAGATTTTTGCAAAAAAAACAACTTGAATACGAAAACCTATATAATTATTTCAATGAATAATAATTTAGAAGTAAATATTTCAGATCAATCACATAAAGAAGTGGACTTGAAAGAAATCTTAAGCATTGTTTGGAAAAGTAAAGTCCTTTTGGTTGGCATAACCTTAGCTTTTTCACTTTTTGCTCTTATTTATAGTCTCTATCTACCAAATGTCTATAAATCTAAAGCTCTTCTTAGCCCGGTTGGAGAGCAAAATAATATGATTTCAAGCATGAGAGGTGTCGGTGGAATGGCTAGTCTAGCAGGCCTAAATTTAGGATCTACTTCAACTGGAGACAATTCTTTGAAAGCTTTAGATAAACTAAGTTCCTTAAGTTTCTTTACAGATCACATTTTGCCAAATATTTTTCTACCAGACTTAATGGCTATGGATTCTTGGGATGCTTCAACAAATAAAATTACTTACGATGATAATCTTTATGATGAAACTACTAATTCTTGGATAAGGGATTTTAAATATCCTAAGACTCAAGTTCCCAGCGCACAAGAAAGTTACATAGTATTTATTGACAATCACCTTTCAATATCCATGGATTCAGAAACTTTTTTTGTAACTATCTCAGTAAAACATCAGTCACCTTTTATTGCATATGAGTGGACAGAGCTTGTCGTTGAAGAAATTAACAGATTTTTCAGTGTTAAAGATAAAGCAGAAGCAAAAGCTGCAGTTGACTATCTTAATAGCGAGTTTGCAAATACTAGTTTTACTGAAGTCAAGAAATCAATAGCAGAACTGCTTCAGGAAAAAACTCAAAAATTGACGCTTATTGAAGTGAGTGATTTCTATGTTTATGATTATATAGACAGACCTGCTGTTATGGAAAAGAAGGCAGAACCAAGAAGATTTGTTATATTAGTTATAGGTGGATTTCTTGGGACTATAGTTGCTGTATTCACTATCTTGTTAAGGCAAAAATTTATCAAAAAAAAGTATTAGCTAGCCATTAATTCAAATAGTAAAAATTTAATATTTATTTCATAATTTAAATATGCTTAATTTATCTAAAGCAAAAATAGCCATAATTGGTCTTGGATATGTTGGGCTTCCATTAGCTTTTGAGTTTTCTAAGAGATTCCCAACGGTTGGCTATGATATAAATAAAGAACGTATCAATGAATTAGAAAAAGGACATGACCGTACTCTTGAAATTAAAGATGATGATCTGTCTGCGAATATTAGAAATATAAGTTACTCCTCTAACATTCAAGATTTAAAAGATTGCAATATATATATTATTACCGTTCCAACCCCTATTGATGATGCCAATCAACCAGATCTTTCACCCCTAATTGAATCATCAAGGACTGTGGGAAGTGTTCTAAATAAAAATGACATTGTTATTTATGAATCCACAGTCTATCCAGGAGTTACAGAGGACATTTGTGTACCTGAGTTAGAAAAATCGTCAGTCATGAAATTTAATAAAGATTTTTTTTGTGGTTACAGTCCTGAAAGGATTAATCCAGGAGATAAAAAGCATACTATTGCAAACATTATTAAGGTTACAGCTGGTTCTACTCCTGAAGTAGCTAACTATGTAGATGATTTATATAACAAAATCGTTGAAGCAGGAACTCACAAAGCCTCAAGTATTAAAGTGGCTGAAGCTGCAAAAGTAATTGAAAATACTCAAAGAGACGTAAATATTGCTCTTGTTAATGAATTGGCACTTATTTTTAATCAAATGGGTATTGATACAAATGAAGTTATTGATGCTGCAGCGACCAAGTGGAATTTCAACAAGCTTTCACCTGGATTGGTTGGTGGTCACTGCATCGGTGTCGATCCGTATTATTTAACATTTAAGGCAAAAGAACTGGGTTATCAACCTAATATTATACTTGCATCACGTCAAATCAATAATGGTATGAGCAAATATATAGCTGATCAAACTGTAAAAGAGATGATAAAAGCAGGAAAAGCTGTTAAAGATAGTAAAGTTCTAATTTTAGGTATTACCTTCAAAGAAAATTGTCCTGATATGCGTAATTCTAAGGTTATAGATGTTATAAATGAATTAAAAAAATGTGGCTCTGATATTGATATATATGACCCTTGGGTAGAATTCAAAAAAGATGAAAAATTAAATGAGTATAGATTCATAAATGATCCATTTTTATCAAAAAATCTTTACGATGCAATTGTAGTAGCAGTCGCACATAAGCAATTTAAATCTTATAAAACAGAGGATTACCAAAAAATATCTAAAGGAAATAAAGTTATTATTGACATTAAAAATATAGTCGATGAACCAACTTGGAGACTTTAAAATTAATTTAAAAAGGAAAAGGCATATGTTAAATAATTCATCAATCTTGATTACAGGTGGCACAGGATCTTTTGGCCATACTTTTATCCCAATGACCCTTGAAAAATATAATCCAAAAAAAATTGTCATTTTTTCTCGAGATGAAATGAAACAATGGGAAATGGCAAAGCTTTACAAAGATGATCCAAGAGTTAGATTTTTTATTGGAGATGTAAGAGACAAAGATCGTCTTTACAGGGCACTTGATGGTATAGATTACGTTGTTCATGCAGCAGCATCAAAAATTGTACCAATTGCTGAATACGATCCTTTTGAATGCATAAAAACAAATGTAATGGGTGCAATGAATCTTGTTGATGCTTGTATTGATAAGAAAGTAAAGCGAATTGTTGCATTGTCAACCGATAAAGCAAGCAGTCCAGCAAATTTATATGGAGCTACAAAACTTACTTCAGATAGGCTTTTTGTTGCCGGAAATTCATATACTGGTGATGAAAAAACATGTTTTTCAGTTGTTAGATATGGAAATGTAATGGGTTCTAGAGGTTCTGTGATACCTTTTTTTATGTCAATCAAGAAAGGCAATGTTTTGCCAATAACTGACAACAATATGACAAGATTTATGATCACTCTTGAAGAGGCTGTTGAGTTGGTATGGCATGCTTTTGATGATATGAGAGGTGGAGAAATTTATGTAAAAAAAATACCGTCCATGAAAATAACAAGCATTGCATCAGCTGTTTGTGAAAATGCAAAACAAGAGGAGATAGGAATACGACCTGGCGAAAAACTTCATGAGCAAATGATTGGCACTGAGGATGCGCTATATACATATGAATACCCAGGACACTATAAAATATTGCCATCAATCAATGATTGGAGTTCAGATTCTGAGAGAATAGGTGATGGTATCAAAGTTGATCCAGGGTTTACTTATAGTTCTGACAATAATAAAGAGTGGATGGAGATTTCAGATCTTCAGAACTGGATAGAAGAGAATCAGGACAAAATTGGAAAGATATAAAGTATGATTTTATCTTATCGAAATATTTTTATATTAATATGATAGTAGCAATTATCCCTGCTAGAGGAGGAAGTAAAAGGATTCCTCGTAAAAACATAAAGGATTTTAATGGAAAGCCAATGATTGCCTGGGCTATTGAGGAAGCCAAAAAAAGCAATTTATTTGATAATATTTTTGTTTCAACAGATGACGAAGAAATTAAAAAAATTTCAGAGAAATGTGGCGCAACCGTTCCCTTTATTCGACCAATAAATATTTCGGATGATCATACACCAACAGTACCCGTAATATCTCACGCAATAAAAGAAATAGATACCTTATACAAAAAAGTTGATTTTGCTTGTTGTATTTATCCATGCAGTCCTCTTCTTCTTGCCTCTGACTTAATAAAATCATTTGATATTTTACAGTCTACCGATAAAAATTATGTATACCCAGTTTTAGAATTCCCACATTCGATTTTTAGATCAATGAGACAGTTAGATGATGGAAAAATGGAATTTATATATCCAGAACATGAGTTAACTAGAACGCAAGACTTGGAAGAAACATTTCACGATGCAGGACAATTTTATTGGGGAAGGGCAGATGCCTGGAGGAATTTAAAAAAAATGCATTCGGGTGGAGTTGGGATGAAAATTCCTTCCTATAGAACAGTTGATATTGATACAGAGGATGATTGGAAAAGAGCTGAATTATACTCCAAACTTAACTTAACTTAATTATTTTGTTTAAAATGAGAATAGGTGTTACTGGAGCAAGCGGCATGTTGGGAAAAGCTTTGTTGTCCCAACTATCAAAGTCACATCAGATTTTTGCTACCTCGAGAAATGCTGGCATACAAGGAAAAAATATCAAATGGGACTGTTTTGATTTAACTAATTTAGATTTGTTAAAAATTTGGCTAAATAAGAATGATTTAGATATTGTAATCCACTGTGCTGCAATTGTTGATGTTGATTTCTGTGAAGAAAACTTTAATCTTTCAAAAGCTCTTCACGTTGACACTACAAAAGTCATTTCAAATTATATGCAATCTTCAAATGGAAAATTAGTATATATTTCTACAGACTCTGTATTTGATGGAAAAAAATTAGGCTCTTATCATGAGTCTGAGAGGACAAATCCACTTAATATTTATGCAAAAACAAAACTTCAAGGAGAGCAGATAGCTCTATCTTTAGATAGTGGCTTGGTCCTAAGAACAAATATTATTGGATGGACAAACAAAGATAAAACTTCATTTTTTGAATGGCTACTCGAAAATTTAATAAATGAAAATAATATTAATTTATTTGATGATGTTTATTTCTCACCATTAACTGTAAATGATTTATCTTTAATTATTGAATACATTTTGCAAAACCCTATTTACGGACTTTACAATTGCGCTAGTAGCGATTCAATTTCAAAGTATGATTTTGGTTTGAAAGTATGTGAAATTTTTAATCTCTCACCATCAAATATTACTAGAGTTAGTGTCGAAACCATGGACTTTAAGGCAACTAGACCAAAAAATATGGGATTAGATGTTAGCAAGATAACCTCAGACTTAGTGTACAATCTTCCATGTGTAATTGACTCTGTAAAGTCTATGAATAAACAATTTAAACAATTTTAGTAAATTTTTAATAATGAGAGGACGCACATGAATGTAATTGAAATTGAAGGTAGAAAAATTGGAGAGAATTTCCCAACATACTTCATCGCAGATGTTGCTGCAAACCATGATGGAGATTTAGAGCGTGCTAAGGATTTAATTTATCTTTGTGCTGAAGCAGGAGCAGATGCAGCTAAATTTCAACACTTCACTGCTGATACAATAGTTAGCGATCATGGTTTTAAATCTCTTGGTGGTCAACAATCACATCAAGCTCAATGGAAAAAAAGCGTTTATGATGTATACGATGATGCATCAATTAATCAAGACTGGACACCTACTTTAAAAGAGACATGTGATAAGGCCGGAATAACCTTCCTTACTTCGCCTTATTCTTATGAATTAGTTGACAAAGTAGATGACTATTTGAATGCATACAAAATTGGCTCTGGAGACATTACTTGGCATGGAATAATTGATCATATAGCATCAAAAAATAAACCAGTAATTTTGGCTACTGGTGCTTCATCGCAAAGCGAAGTTGATACAGCAGTTTCTACTTTACTTCAGAGAACAAATGACATTATTTTGATGCAATGTAATACAAACTATACGGCATCTCTAGAAAACTTTAAGTATATTCAGTTAAATGTTTTAAAAGAATTTCATAGAAAGTTTCCAAATATTATTTTAGGCTTATCTGACCATACACCAGGTCATGCAACAGTTTTAGGTGCAGTCACACTTGGAGCGCGCGCAATAGAAAAGCATTTTACAAATGATATCTCTAGGGAGGGACCTGATCATAAATTTTCAATGGATTACAAGACTTGGAAGGATATGGTAGATAGAACAAGAGAATTGGAACATTCACTCGGCAATGAAATTAAAAAAGTTGAAGAAAATGAGAAAGAAACAGTAGTTCTCCAAAGAAGAGCAATTCGAGCAAAAATAGATCTTTTGGAAGGTAAAATAATTTGTGAGGACGATTTGGAAGTGCTTAGACCTTGTCCTGAAGATGCAATTCCACCATATGATTTAGAAAAAATTATTGGAAAACAAATAGTAGAAGAAGTTAAATCTGGACAATACTTAAAATGGAAAAACATAAAGTAGCTATTGTCATACCAGCTTTTAATGAGCAAGAGACTATTTATGATGAAGTTCAATCTGTTAAAGAGAACGGCATTGTGATTGTTGTTAATGATGCTTCAATTGATGATACAGAACAAAGAGCTTTAAAAGCTGGAGCCATTGTTGTGACCCATAAAATTAATAAAGGATATGATGGTGCTTTAAATAGCGGATTTATCAAAGCCAGTGAATTAGATTGCGATATTATTATAACTTTTGATGCTGACGGGCAACATGACCCATATATTATTAAAAAATTTATAATGCTTCTTGATAGCGGTTATGATGTTGTGATTGGGATAAGAAGTAATTTTCAAAGACTTTCAGAACATATTTTTTCTTGGGTATCTAGATTCAAATGGGGGATAAATGATCCTCTATGTGGAATGAAGGGCTATAGCTCGAAAGTTTACAAAAAACTTGGCCATTTCTCGTCATATGATTCAATAGGAACTGAATTGTGTATTTTTAGCCAAAAATTTGGTTATAAAATTGTTCAAATACCCATTAAAGTTCATGATAGGATGGATAACTCTCGTATGGGAGGGAAATTGGCCGCTAACATAAAAATTTTATGTGCCTTATTCAACTCTAGACATATTAAAAAATATATTTAGTAATTATTAAACTCAATATAATATACATTTAGTCGTTAAAATAATGACAACTTCTAATTTAAAAACTTTAATTGTTGGCTGCGGTAATATAGCGGGCGGATTTGATATGGATCAAAATAATACGCCTTTAACACATGTTGGAGCATATAAAGATCATGGCAAATTTCAAATTAACGCTTGCGTTGATCCAGATAGAGACATTCTTATGAAATTTGCAACTCACTGGGACATTGAGAATAAATTTTCAAATATGGAAGATGTTCTATCATCTGGACTAAAGTTTGATGTTATTAGCATATGCTCTCCAACATCTTCGCACTATAGCAACGTTTGTAAGGCTATTGAAATTAGACCAAAGGTTATTTTTTGTGAGAAGCCACTTGCAAATAATTATTTAGATGCAGTTAAAATAAAAGAATTATGTATAGGTGCAGGAGTAAAACTCGCCGTTAATCACTCACGAAGATGGGATCCAAGAGTCATTGAATTAAGAGATGAGATTTCATCAGGCAAACTTGGAGAAATTCGTTCAGTCATTGGTTTTTACAATAAAGGTGTTTTGAATAACGGATCTCACATGATTGATCTAATATTTAATTTATTTGATTCATTAAATGTAATTTCAGCTATTTCAGCTGTGAATGATTATTTTGAAGATGACCCTACTGTAACAGCATTATTAAAAACAGATTTAGGCATGCCTATACATTTAGTTGCCGCACATGCCTCTGAGTATGCTCTTTTTGAGCTTGAAATAATTGGATCTAAAAAAAATATTAGGATGCGTGATGGTGGATTAAATTGGTCTAGTAGAAGTATTGTTGAAAATCCAAGATATCCAGGCTACAAAAATCTTTCAAATGATAAATATACTGAAGGTAGTTATCAGGAAGCTATAGCAAATGCAGTAGAAAATATTTATAAAGCGATTACACAAGGTGATAAATTATTATGTACTGGACATGAAGCATGCCAGGCGCATAAAATTTGTCGAGATTTGCTAGAAAAAACTAATTATAGAAAAGATACCAGGTGAAATGAAATGAAGGAAATTAAAGAAAAATTAGCTCTTAATGGTGGCCCTAAAACAATTACTAAAAATTTTGATTCGTATAATAGTATTGGTGAAGAGGAGCGCTTAGCTGTTGATAAGGTTATGAGGTCAGGAATCTTATCGCAATTTCTTGGTGTATGGCATAAAGACTTTTATGGTGGTCCAAAGGTTCAAGAGTTTGAAAAGATGGCAGCTGATTATTTTGGAGTAAAACATGCAATTTCGGTGAATTCATGGACGTCTGGACTTACTGCTGCAGTAGGGGCTTTGGATATTGAACCAGGAGATGAAATAATCGTAAGTCCTTGGACAATGGTAGCAAGTGCAACAGCTATTCTCCATTGGAATGCAATACCTGTTTTTGCAGATATTGAACAGGAAACATTCAATCTAGATCCAGTTTCGGTTGAATCTAATATATCATCAAAAACAAAAGCAATTATGGCAATTGATATATTTGGGCATTCTTCCGACATGGATAATCTTCGTAAAATCGCAGACAAATATAATTTAAAAATTATTTCTGATACAGCACAAGCACCTGGAGCTATATATAAAGGAAAACTTGCTGGAACTTTGGGAGATATTGGTGGATATAGTTTGAATTATCATAAGCACATTCATACTGGTGAAGGCGGCATAGTTGTAACAAATGATGACATCCTCGCAGAAAGAGTTCAACTTATAAGAAATCATGGAGAGGTTGTAGTTGAAGGTAAGGGCGTAAGTAAAATTAATAATATTATAGGATCCAATTTTCGACTTGGTGAAATCGAAAGCGCAATAGGTATTGAGCAATTAAAAAAACTCAAAGGTTTTGCTAAGTCAAGAGAGAAAATGGCAAATCGTTTATCAGATGGCCTATCTTCTTTAGTTGGACTGAGAACACCAGTTGTAAAGAATAATTGTTCACATGTTTATTACATTTATCCATTAGTTCTTGATGTGCATAAGCTTGGTTGCAGTAAGTTTAAAATTGCTGATGCTCTTCGAGCAGAGGGTGTTGAAGTTGCTACCGCCTATCAAAATATTCACCTTATTCCAATGTATCAAAACAAAATAGCCTATGGTTCAAATGGATTTCCATGGACAGCGGATTTCGCAAGGAAAGATATCAGCTATGAAAAAGGTATTTGTCCAGTCGCAGAAGAACTCAATGATGAAACCTATCTAGGTTTTGGAATGTGTGTTTATGATTTAAATGAGCATGATATAGATCTTATAATTCAATCCTTTCAAAAGGTTTGGAATAATTTAGATCAATTGAAGTAACTTGAACGAAATTTCAGAAATTAAATTAATGTTTCCAATTACACTTGATCACATAAGGTTAAGACTTTTTGAAGAAAAGGATATAACTTTAGAATATATTTCATGGTTAAATAATCCTGAGGTTGTTAGATATAGTAACCAGCGTTTCATAACTCATAATTATGAAACTTGTAAATCTTATTTTGAGTCGTTTCAGGATTCGAAGAATATCTTTCTTGCTATAACAGACAAGAGTAGTAAAAATATGATTGGTACAATGACAATATATTTTTCTGTAAACCATCAAACTGCTGATATAGGTATCATGATTGGTAACATAGCATTTTGGGGTAAAGGAATAGGTGAGCAAGCATGGCAAGCAGTAATGAATCTTCTTATACAAAAAAAAGGCATTCGAAAGGTGACCGGCGGAACACTCGCGATTAATAAAGGAATGATACGCATTTTCGAAAAAGTAGGCATGGTGCCAGACGGCGTAAGAAAAAATCACGAAATAATTGATGAAATGCCATGTGATATTTATTATTTTGCAAAATTTCATAATGAATAGGTTGGTTGATAAACCAATTGCAATAGTTGCAAACGATGCAGGAGCTGCTGCTCATATTTTTGCGTGGCTCAATAGTGGGTTTTTAAATATTTCAGAATGTAAATTTTGTCTAGATGGACCTGCTGCTGCATTATTTAAAATTCATCAACCGAAATTGAAACTTTTTTCATTAAATGATGTTTTAGTTGGTGCTAAAACTCTTTTGTCAGGTACAGGTTGGTCAAGTACTCTAGAGCATGTTGCAAGGCTAAAGGCCAAAAATAACAGCATTAAATCTGTAGCTGTAATAGATCATTGGTTTAACTATAAAGAACGTTTTATTAGAGAGGATGTAGAAATTTTGCCAGATTCAATTTGGGTATTAGATAAACATGCATATAAAGAGGCAACTAAATGTTTTCCAAATATTGATGTTGTTGAACAGAGAAATGATTACATGCTTGAGCAAGTCAAACAAATCAATAATCATGAAGTTAAAAAAAATAAAAAATTTACTAATATCCTATATTTACTTGAGCCTATACGTGATTCTTGGGTAGGCAAGGAGGTGCCTGGTGAATTCCAAGCACTAGATTTTTTTATGAAATCTATAACCAAATTAAACCTTGGCAAAAAATTTAATATTATTCTAAAACCCCACCCTTCAGATCCAAAAAATAAGTATGACAAATGGTTGAATAATACCAATATATCAAATATCAATATTGAAGAAAAAAAAAGCTTATCTAGCTTGATAGCATGGTCAGACATAGTTGTGGGGTGTGAAACTTATGCTATGGTTGTAGCACTATCAGCTAATAAAAGAGTGATTTCCTCATTACCAGAAAATGCTCAAAAGTGCCGGTTGCCATTCAAAGAGATAGAGTGCTTAAATAAATTAAATTAACTTAATTGAAATCATAATGAAATATTGTAAAAAATGTCTTCAGCCGGATACTAGACCAAATACTGCTTTTACTGATGATGGTATATGTCCAGCGTGCAATTATTTTCATAAACTTGGCCAAGTTGATTGGCAAGAAAGAACGGAGATCTTATTAGATATTGCAAAAGATTTCCCAAAGAGTAATCGACATGATTTTGATTGCATTATTGGGGTTAGTGGAGGCAAAGATAGTGTTCGCCAAGCAGTTTTTGTTAGAGATAAGCTTGGCCTAAATCCATTGTTAGCATGTCTTTCTTATCCACCTGAACAAGTAACTCAGCGTGGTGTAGATAATTTGTCAACACTTATTAATTTAGGATTTGATTGCGTTGTTTCCAATCTCGCGCCTGACACTTGGCGTAAGTTAATGCGCCATAGTTTTGAAAAATTTACTAATTGGGGCAGGTCTACTGAGTTAGCATTATTTAGTTCTGTTCCTCAGCTAGCAATTCAATACGATATTCCACTAATTTTATGGGGTGAAAATCCTGGATTACAGTTAGGCGACTTAAAAACATTGGGAAAAACTGGATACGATGGTAATAATCTGAGAGACATGAATACATTAAGTGGTGGTGGTTTAGACTGGATTACGAATCATTATGAAGATATGGGTGATTTAATTCCCTACAGATACCCTAGTAAAGAAATGTTTGATCAAGCAAGAATCCAAATAGTCTATTTAGGTTGGTTTTTAGGTGACTGGTCTTTTGTTAATAATGCATCTTATTCATGCCTTGATGGCATTCACATAAGGGATGATTCAGTTGAGAATACTGGAGACCTTTTTGGAGTAACATCTCTTGATGAAGACTGGGTGACCTTAAACCAGATGATTAAATACTACAAATTTGGTTTTGGCAGAGTTACTGATTATGCAAATGAAGGCATAAGAAATAATCAAATGACTCGTGACGAAGCAATTGAAATAGTTGAAAAGTATGATGGTAGTTGCGGTGACGAGTATATAAAAAGTTTTTGTGATTATATTGAAATTACAGTAGATCAATTTTGGGAACAAGTTTTAAAAAATGTTAATTTAAAACTTTTTACAATTACTTCTGATCGCAAAGTTAAAAGGAAGTTTAAAGTTGGAAAAGGTTTATGAGTAAACCAATAATAGGCCTAGTCGATTATGGAGCAGGCAATTGTGCTTCAGTAAAACGTTTGATTTCAAAGTTAGGCTATAGAAGCCGTTTGATAGATAAACCTGAAGATTTTGAACTTATAAGTGTTTTATTTATTCCTGGCGTAGGCGCATTTCCATCAGCCATGAAAGCTTTAACAGAAATGAAATTGGTAAAGCCTATATTAAAATTTGCAAACAGTGGCAGGCCTGTAGTTGGAGTTTGTCTAGGAATGCAACTGCTTGCTGAAAGTTCAGAAGAGTTAGGCTTTTCTAAAGGTTTAGGATTAATACCAGGTAAAGTAAAACATATTTCTAGCGCCGATTGGCATATTGGTTGGAACACAGTGGATTGTATTAAAGAATGTTCAATAGCCTCAAAAAGCAATGGAGAAAACTTTTACTTCAATCATTCATATGAGTTTAAAGCTCCAAAAAAATATATTATTGGTATGGCTCGCTCAAAAAAGTCAATTGTTTCAATAGTCAGAAAAGATAATATTTTTGGAATGCAATTCCATCCAGAAATTAGTCAAATAACAGGCTTTAAACTAATGAGAAGGATTTTAGAGGAATACGCTCATGCTTAAGAAAAGATTAACTGCAGCAGTAACTGTAAGAAATGGTCTTGTAGTTCAATCTTTTGGGTACAATCGTTATCTACCAATAGGAAAACCAAAGGTCGTTGTTGAAAATCTTGATCGTTGGGGTATTGACGAAATCTTTATTCAAGTAATTGATAGAAGTAGATATAATTTGGGTCCTGATATAAAGCTTATTGAAGAGATTTCTGCAAGTGGCATATTAACTCCAATTATGTATGCTGGAGGTATTCAAAATGAAAAACAAGCTGCAGATATCATTCGCATTGGAGCTGAACGCATTTGTGTCGATACACTTCTTCATTCCAATCCTGATGAGGTAAAAAAAATTGCTCTTCGCCTCGGAAGCCAAGCTATTGTAGGATGTTTGCCAATAGGAATAGATAAATATGGTAAAACTTTTTGGCATAATTATATTACAAATCAAATGCTTCAGTTGGATGAAAATCTGACTGATTTAATTAAAAATGGATTCATTTCTGAGATCTTACTGATTGATTACAAAAATGAAGGTTATGATGAGGCTTTTAATTTTAAAATTTTAGATTTTTTAGAAAAAATCGATATTCCTTTAATTCTTTTTGGCGGCTTAAGTTCACACAAAATTTTAGAAAGAGCCTTTGATAATCAGAAAGTCGTAGCAGCTGCAGTTGGAAATAGGTTAAATTACACCGAACATTCGGTTCAAACATTAAAGAATTTATTGCTCTCTAAGCCAATTAGAAAAGCTTATTATCATGACAGGAGCATATTTAAGCATTATGACTGAAAAAATAGCATGCAAGAGATGTTTATATGATACCTCTCATCCTCTAGGGCTTGTAATTGATGATGATGGTATTTGTTCAGGATGTCGTGTTCATGAAGAAAAGGACATACTAAATTGGAATGAAAGATGGCAGCTTTTAGAAAAGCTTGTTAAAGATTATAGATGCAAAGATAAAAGAAATTATGATTGTATAGTCCCCGTTTCAGGTGGCATGGATTCTTACTTTATAGTAGATATAGTAAAAGAAAAGCTAAAACTAAACCCATTACTCGTAACTTATAACAAATACTGGAACACACCGCTTGGGATAAGAAATTTAGCGAATTTAAGGATTAAATTTAATTGTGATATTTTAACGCAAAATGTTAACCCTCATTCAGTAAAGAGAATTGTAAAAACTACCTTAAGATCATTTGGAAGTATTTATTGGCATTGTATTGCTGGGCAAACTGTTTTTCCTGTCCAAGTTGCAGTTAGAAAAAAAATACCATTAATAATTTGGGGTGCCCATCAAGGTATGGAACAAGTTGGCATGTATTCTCATGAGCATGAAGTTGAAATGACCAGACGATATCGCAAAGACCACGATCTAATGGGCTATGAAGCAGATGATCTGCTCTCAGATTTTGATGTCTTAACTGAAAGAGATATTTGGCAATATAGATATCCTGAAGATGAAGAATTAAATTCTATTGGCGTAAGAGGAATTTATCTTAATAACTACATTAGATGGGATCCAAAGGCCCAGCATGAATTGATGATATCCAAACATGAATACCAAACTTCAAAATTTGATAGAACTTTTGACTGCTATGATTTTGTTGATTGTTATAACTATATGAATCTCCATGATGTTATAAAATATTACAAAACAGGTATATCAAAGGTGACTGATCATGCCGTTAGAGAGATCAGGCATGGAAGAATATCAAAAGAAGATGCAATTGACTTAGTTAAGTATCATCAAACTTTCGATCCATTGTATATTGATATGTTTTGTGACTGGTTGGGTATTGATAAGAAAAGTCTTCAGTATGTCTTGGACATGCATCGAAATAAAGATGTTTGGAAAATTGATGATAATAGAAATTGGATTTTAAAAAATAAATCAAATACAAGCCCTAAAAATAAATCTATAAAAGATTTTTCTTTTAAAATAAATTCTTCTTTTGCTAGAGATTTTGATGATGGATACATTACAATTGGTAAAGGCTATCCATAAGTATATTAATGTACAGAATATCTTAGAACAATGATTGGAATTGCTAAGGATTTTTATTCAAAGGCGCAATATGATTGAAGTGAAAATTGCAAAATTACTTGCTCCATATGATCTTATTTTTGAAAGTGATAATTTAGATGAAAATGCTCTGGAAACTGATGACATTTTGTGTAAAACACTTTTTAGCGCCATATCTTCTGGTACAGAAATTTCAGCTTACAGCGGCGCACCTCCACTTCGTCCGATAAAGGCTTATCCAAGATTAGTTGGTTATTGTAATGTTGCTGAAATAATTTCTCTTGGCTCAAGTATAACTAATTATAAAGTTGGTCAAAGAGTTCTTACTTTTTCATCTCATCGCTCACATTTCACTGTAAAAAACAAGGATATACTGGCTATCATACCTGATGGAGTTTCAAGTCAGTTTGCATCAACAGCATACATTTTTCATCTAGGTTACGATGCTGTTCTTAACTCGAACATTAAATATGGAAGTCCTGTAGTTGTTATTGGTTTAGGAATTATAGGATTAGGATCTGTAGTTGCATCTACAATGTCAGGCGGAAAAGTTTTTGCAATAAGCAATCATGATGTTCCAAAAAAGGCTGCATTACAAATGGGAGCCATTGAAGTCTTCTCAAGAAATGAAATTTCTGAATTAAAATCTATTTTGGGAAACAGGATGGCTGATGTTGTTTTCACTACAAGTAATTCATGGAATGATTGGGAAATTGCTTTAGATTTAGCTGGTTACAATGGAAAAATTTGTATTCTAGGCTTTCCTGGTCGAGGTATTGAAGACATACCGTTTAATCCATTGGATAGTCGTTATCTGTATCACAAACAATTAACGCTACAGGCAGTTGGACATGCACCAGAGGAAAATGATAGTAGGAAATTTTTAAAATTCAATGAGAAAGATAACCTTAATTTTATTCTCAATGAGATAGATAAAAAAAATATTGATCCTAGTTTGATTATTACTGATGAAATTCCATGGAGCGATTTAGATAATGCCTATAAAAAACTGCTATCACGTGATGAATCACCCTTTACGTACATATTGGACTGGAATACTTAGGCATTATGTCAAAATTAAAATCTGCTGTTATTGGTTGTGGAAGAATGGGAGCATTTACTAGTGAATCAGTAAAAAAATATTCTCCAAGATGCTGGTTACCATTAAGTCATATCGAAGCATTAATTAAATGCCAATACACATCCTTAGAATCTGTTTGTGACATTAATGAAGATCTTCTAAATGAAGTGAAGTCTCATTATAAAGTTAAGAATATTTTCAAAGACTATAAAAAGATGCTTGAAGTTAATAAGCCTGACATCCTTACTATTGCGACTAGAACTATCGATCGATCAAGTATTATCAAGGACACCATTAATGCAGGTATAAAGGCAATTCATACAGAAAAACCATTCTGCAATTCTATGTTGGAATTAGCAGAACTATCAAAATTAATAAATGATAATAAAGTTTTGATAACATATGGAACCATTCGTAGATATTTTGAAATATATACAAAAGCAAAAAAAATTGTTGATAACGGTGATATAGGTGATTTGCAAGAAATAGAAATTAATTTTGGTTCAGCACAGCTTTTTTGGAGCCATCCTCATTCTGTAGATACCATCCTTTTTTTTGCAGATTCAAGAAAAGTAGTTTCAGTTGAAGCAAGTTTGACCAATGTGGTTCATGGAGAAGTGGATGATTTAATAATCTCTGATCCAAATGTCGACGAGGCAAAAATAATTTTTGATGATGGATGTGTTGGCAGAATTACTTCAAGGCCAGGCATGGATGTAACATTGTATTGTTCTAAAGGCTGCCTAGTGGTTGAGGGAGATGGTAGGAAAGTTTCGGTACGTAAGCTTGATGACAGCATGGCTTATTTTGAAAATTCAAATCAAGTTTTTTTAAGCACTGAAGATAAAGACGAAGGAACGATGTCTGCAATTGAACATTTGGTATATAAATTGAATCCTAAAATAGTTAGGGATGGTAAAGTTAGAGATTTTGATAATAAACATATACTAATTGGCCAATCAATCTTATTTGGATTAGTCCAATCTCATATTGATGGAGGTATGCCCATATCTCTAAATGATATAAGAGCCTCAATTAATGTTCTCGCTAAAACTGACGAGTTTTTTGCATAAAATTAATATTTAATATCAATAACTTTAGAATGTAATTCAATGCTGAAAGAAATAGATATAAAGGCTTTAATAAAAAGTACTGATTATTTCAGGGATTTTAGGCGAAAAAATTTAGAAATCTTTAAAAAAATTTATGATAGATTAGAAATTTTAATTTCATACTCAAGCCAAAATCAAAAACCTAGTAAAGTATTTAATTTTTATCCAAAAAAACTTTTTTCAATTCTTTTGATTTGCCTTAGACAGCTTTTGCTAATTCCAAAATATGTTTTTCAAATAATGGATCTAAGAGACTCAAAATGTAAGGAAATTGATTTGTGCGCAGCATTTAGTATAGCTTCAAGTAGATTAGATTTTGACACGAATGATCATGTTTATATTCAGCTAGAGCAGCTTATTAAAGTAATTGGCGGTCAAAATATACTGAATGTTTTTTCAGCTAATAATAATAAACATAAAACAATTATTTTATATGATCCTCAAATAGAAAGTGGATTTTGGCACAATATTAAACCAAATAATAAAGAAAAAATTTTTATATTTGATGGCTGCTTTATAGTTTTTTTTTCACTTTGGCTTATAGCATCTGGTATTTTATTTCGTGGTGCTAGGGAGCTTATTTTTATAAAAAGATATATAAAATTAAGTAAAAGAAATAAAAATAAAGAATTTGTAAGATTTCATGTCAGAATTGTTGAAGCTTTATCATTCATATCATTCAATTCATTAATTCATAAGTTTCCTAAACATAAAACGATATTTCTTACATCGAATTCTTTTTTTATTGAATTGCTTAGGGCATTCATACTTCAAAATGATAATAGTGGAAAAATAATAGAGTTACTGCATGGTATTATCGCTGATCCAACTGAGAAATGGTTTTTTCGTTTGTTAAATCAGCAAGAAAAATTTGACTTCAAAAGACATGCCCTAGTACCTCAAATACCAAATCTTCCAGAACTTTTAACAATTAACAGTGATTATTTCGAAGAAAATAATATATCTATCAATACATATTTAAACTCTTTTCTTTATAAAAATAAAAAACAATATGGTTCTTACGATAATTTAGCTTCTCATTATCTTGATAAATTAGGACTTAGTAATAAAGAAAAAAATTTAATATTAACCATTTATGGCGGAACATCTATTGAAGGTGAATTTTTTACCTCTTCAGCATTTCAAGTTGAAGTTGAAATTTTAAAGAAGGTTATTGATTATTTCTCTATAGAAAAAAAAGAAATTAAAATCATATACGTACCTCATCCTGCAAATAAAATACTTCCTAAAAATGCAAAAGAGATTTTTAATAATCTTGAAGTACGATTATTAAATAACTCAATATTTACATATTTAATTACTGACTTTTGCATTTCGAATATTTCAAGTTGTCTTTTTGAACTTAATTGGTTGGGGGCAAAGTCCTTTAGCCCTTTAATTGAAGCAGATGGTTTTTATTCAAAGAATTACTTGAAAACCATCTATCATCCTAAAACTGATGGCTTAAAAGCGCTCGAGGATTCATTACATAAATGCTTTGATGATGGTATCAGAGAGGATCGTAAAACCCTTATTGAAAAGTTTAATTTAAGAATAAAAAAGATAAAAGAAAGCTAAATAAATTAGTATTTTCCAACTACGTTTATTGTGAATATTTAAATAAAGGGTTATATTGCGATTGGTTAATATTAACTAATAAGGACCTATATATGCTAGAGAAGTCATCACCATACTCACCAGAATTAATAATTGATGCCAAAAAGGCAATGAAAAAAGATTGTTATTTTTTAATGCCGAATATTTATTCAAAGGAATTCTGTGAGGAAATTAAGTCAAATATAGATGGTATTAATTCTAATGTAGGTGTTGAAATTAATTATGGAGGCACAGAAACTAGAATTTGGTCTGCTCAAAAAAGATTTGATGCCGTAAAACGCTTTTTTGATGAAAGTAATAAATTAGTTTCGGCAGTTTTAGACGAAGATCATATTGCTGGAACAGTTTTGGCGATAAAGAATAATCCACTTCCAAAAGAAGATCAAAAAAATAAAATAGGTCGTTGGCACGCAGATAGCTTTAATTCTCAGGAAAAGGTTTTTCTTTTTCTTTCAGACACAACTGACAAATCAGGTCCTCTTGAGTTTATACCAAATACACATAAAAGTTTTTTTAGATTAAGGAAAGCATTTGAGCCTGGATTTTTCTTTAATCATATTAATTTCTTTACAAAAAAAGGAAATCTTCGTCAATATCAGTCTATTCCTGACAGTAAAGTCTCGCCCTTGTTTAATAAAGGATATCAAGCAAAGCCTGTAATAGTTAAAGCAGGTACTGTTCTGCTTATAGATACAGCAAAATTAATTCACAGAGCAAGACCATGTATTGAAGGCGAGCGTTATGCATTGACTGCTTATTATCGAACGGGTGAGGGTTATCACGACTACGATATAGTGTAATCAACTAAAATATTAAGCCTCTGTTCATTATTTAGATGGATAATCTAGACATTATTTATAAAAAATTTTTTAATCTTGGTGTTTTTTCAAGAATACTCTTGGTTATTGTTAAACCTCTTGCTCTTTGGCTGAGCATTCAACTTGATTCTGATGCAGGACTAGCAGTTGCGCAAATTTATCTTATTGGTCTATTGTTTCTTTCTCTTTCTGGAACCAATGCTCATAGACCTTTTTATCAAAAATATTTTGGTAATCAACATAAGTTTAATAAATATAGCATAGCTAGATCCTATATTGACTACATTCAAAAAATAACTCTTCAGCTACTATTTGTAATTATAATATCAGCTTCAATTGCTGCTTTGGTTTTTTGGGGATCACTCAGTATTGTCATGATGGGCATTATTTTTGGCATATCTGAAAAACTTAATGATGAGTTTCAACGCTTTACTCAATTCATAAACAACTCTAAAAATTTATTCTATCTATCTGTTAGCAAATTATTACCAGTATTGATTGCTGGATTACTATCACATTTGAATATAATTGACATAAGGTATGCTTTTCCTGTGCTGCTACTCGTAAGCTCAATTCTCGTAAACAGGACAACCTATTTATCCGCATGTAAATTTTTCACAAAAATAGTAAGCAAATCTTTTTTAAAAACTATCGGGATGTCATTAAATTTTATTCGTCAAGACATTCTACAAATTGGATGTGTTTTTATGGGCATGAGTTTAATTAGTTTAGATAAATGGTTACTTCAATATTTATCTACTTTAAATTTACCAACATATATGTTGTACACTCAAATAGCATCGATTTTTATTGTAGCGCAAACAGTTATTTTAATTGCACCAGTTAGATCAAGGCTTGTAAATGAGAATCCACAAAAAATAAGATCTATTAAGATTGGTTCACCAATAATTTCAATGATTCCATTATTGATAGGTATCGCATTCTATTTTTTTAGTATCAACGAGGGGACGATAAAAAATATTGGATACTTTGCCTTTTTCTTTGCTGCAATTGTGACATTTTCAGTTGCATATAGTGAAAGGCTTTATTGGGCTACAACTGCTGGAGTCAGATTGACCGTGGATTCATTAATTGTTGGAATATTCTTAATATCAGTAATTGCTTTGACAGCCTTTATATCAGCTGAATATTTAGTAGTATCATGTCTAGCAATATTGTTTTGTTTAATGTGCATAAGAGTTCTAGTAATGATATATTTATTGAGTAATTCTTTAGAAAAAAAAGTAAGTTAACAAAAATGGCAACCTCAAAAAAGAAATATTCAACTTTTATTAATGGAGAGCTTATAGATCTTTGCGTACCAAATGAAAATGCAATACATGAAGATGGATGGACTGAATGGTTTAATGATATATCAAATCTAGATGCAACCTCTCATGGAGTTTTCCCAAATTATATTTCATCACAACTTGCTAGATTAGCTAATTTAGCTAAAGACAATTCACAAATAGTTCTTCTTATATGTGATAAAAAATATAATACTGCAGTTGGAGTTATATCTCTTCAAAATATTGATTTAATGCAACGGTCATGTGAGGTTGCACTTAATATTGGCAGGATAAATAAGAAATTGTTAGATCCTTTGGCTCCATTGGAGGCAATGTCTTTAATTACAGAACATGCATTTACGCAACTTGGCCTTCTTAGAGTTCATGCAGGACAAGTATATCCTATACTAAAAAATTGGAATAAGGCACTAGAGCTTATTGGATACAAGACTGAAGGATTTAACTATTCATCTTTTGTGAAAGGAGATAAAGTTAATGATGTCGCATTGATAGCTTGTCATTATAAAGTCTTTAAAAAATTAAATGAAATGCGTGGAAGTCTATGGGGCTCAAAAAATATTATAAAAAAATTAATTTCGAAGCAGCCAAAAAAAGGTTTCGCTGATTTACTTCATAAAAATATCAAAAGCTTAACTGATGATCATTTTAAATTTCTTGATGAAGAAATTTGATTTAATTTATGAGTTTCAAAAATAAAATAAATTAATTTCTAAAAGCTATTTAAGTTCATAATTAAAAGATTTATATGATAATTTTTACTTATGTTTTAACCTGTAAATCTGTTAAGCTTCTATTCAAAATTTATACAAGAAACGTATGGTCACAAATATTGATGAAATAACTGACATTTTAGGACTTGAAGATCACGAGGTTACCAATTTAAAAGGCTCGAATAGCCTCAAAGAATATAGCTTTGATTCTCTTGCAATTGTCCTACTTCAATCTTTTTTAGATGAGGAGTGTAATATTCAAATAGATCCTGATGACATACCTGAATTTGAAAATATTTCTGATTTAGATGTATTTATAGAATTCCATAAAAAAAATGCTAAAAATTGAAGAAATTGTTACCTCTCTTGGCTCCATAGAAGAGAATAACTTTGATATCGAATCTCTTGTTGGATGGGATGCTAAAGAAATCTTAGATAAAACTGGCATAGAAAAAAGATTCATTGCCAGAGACGATGAGTCTGCCGAATCACTGGCGTTAAAAGCTATAAAGAAGATTGATCTTAATAAAATAAAAGAATGCGATTTAATTCTTAGCGTTTCAAACACACAACATAATGATTTCCCCACTATTGCTCATTATATATATTGCGAACTTGGAATAGATACAAAAATAAAATGCTTGGGATTAAATGCTGGATGCACTGGGTTTGTGGATGCTGTAGAGTTAATATATTCTTTATTCAATTCTGGTTTTTCAAAAAAAGCAATAATTATAAATGCTGATACATACTCAAAATACGTTCATGATACTGATAGGTCAACAAGAACTATATTCAGTGATGGAGCCGTCGCAACAATGATATCAAAAGACGTTAATGGTTATAAAATCAAAGATAAAATTTTCTCATCTGCGCAATCAAGCTATGAACATTTAATTAAAAAAGAGTTTGATGGAAAACGCTTGATAAAGATGAATGGACCAAAGGTATTGCAATTTTCAATGTCACATGTTGCAAGTGAAATATTAGAATTGATTTCACCAGACGAGGAATATATCTTATTTCCTCATCAGGCAGGAAAATTAGTTTTAGATGTTCTAGAAAGAAAGCTTCCTCAAAACATAAAAATACTTAAAAATTATTCAAAATATGGAAATTTAGTTTCAGCATCAATACCTAATTTAATAAAGGAGAATTTTAATCAACTAAAAAAAAATAAAATAATTATTTCTGGATTTGGCGTTGGCTTAAGTCATAACGCTATTTTGCTAGAATGTAACAATATTGATATGAAATAGTATGCATGTTCAAAGTTTTAGTTTATGTAATGCTGGTGATGCAAAACATACAAAAGAGTATATAACAAGAGGAGGTAAGATATTTCTTGCTTATCTTTTAATAGTATACATAATTCCTCTTTTTATTAATTTAGCTTATGATTCAGATCCAATTTTTAGGTTACCAATTCATAAAGAATCAGTATTTTTATCAATATTATTACTAATACTGACATCATTTTTTGCAATAGTTGTTGCTAGATATACTCCAACAGTTACACCCAGAAATAAAGGCCCAATTAAACCAATTCCTAAATGGGTTATAGTTTTAATCTCATTAATTGCTATATCAGTAGGATACAGTCTTTTTAATGCTGGATTATCTCAATGGCGTTATACAACTTCAATATCATCAAATTCTACTGTTCTCTATGCATCTGTTGTACAAACTATAATGCCTGTTATGAGTTTCTGGATTCTTATGACCGATCATCAACTCATATTATCTCGTTCCAAATCAGATATTTTAATTAAATTTTTGATAATTTTTGGATTGATATTATCAACGAATGGTCTTATTAGTATCGTTACAACTTTAATTTTTGCAATAGTTTTTATAGCTCCCAATAGCATGTTAGGATTTTTATTTAATAATACTGAAGTTAAAAGAAATAAAAAATTCATTAGATATTTAGGATTAATAATTATCTTACCACTTATCTCTACTCCTTTATTCATAGCAGGTTTATATGCAAAGTCAGGAACAAATGAGGGTTTTACCTTCAAAGAAAAGACATTAGCATATACTGGACTAAACTATCTAATTAATCGTCATTCTGTGCATTTGTCATCATTGGCTGCATCTTTGGAAGATGGGCCAAATCATGCTGATCTTACTATACCTATTGATACTACTGTATTTAGACTAAAGGTTATAACTGGACTTGATTCTGATGCAAAGAAACCAGAAGTCAGCAGCTTTGCAAGACTAGCTTTACTTCAGTTTGCAGATTTTAGAAATATAAACCCTATAGGAGGTAGTTCACCAGGTCTTCTTGCCTCAATTACAATGGTATTACCACTGCCGTTGGCTGTAATTATGGTTTTCTTCGCAACATTTATGTTGATTAAACTTACAGATCTAATATTTTGTAGACAACCACCGCTGTCATTTATTGGCGCACTCATCTTTGCATATCTTCCTTTTAGGATGGTAACTGACTCACTATTTGATCTCTTAATACCCGGACCAGTTATAGTAATTCTGATACTTATTTTTTTACTCTCTTTTAGAAGAGAAAAGATTAATTATCAATGAGCATAATATAAAATCAATGAGAGTTTGGTTGGTACAGCGTGCTGAATCTACACCTCATGATGATGGTGGTAATCGAAGGCTGCTACGTATTGGTATCTTAGCAAATATTTTGCAAGATCAAGGTCATGAAGTAGTATGGTGGACATCATCATTTGATCATGTTGCAAAGAAAAAAAGGTATCAGCAATCAACGAGGATTTTAGTCAAAAAAAACTATTATATTCAATATTTAAAGTGCTTTGGATACAAAAAAAATATTTCATTATCAAGATTCCTTGATAATCATGTAGTTTCCAGACAGTTCAATAAAGTAGCTGCGCATGACAAAAAAAAGCCAGATATAATTTTAACTTCCGTCCCATCAGTTGAGCTCTCACAAAAAGTTTTACAGTATGCAAAAAGAAACAAAATTCCAGTTGTTCTTGATATTCGTGATTTGTGGCCAGATGTTTTCACTGAGCTTTTACCTAAATCGCTAAGTTGGTTAGTTAATATTTTAACAATACCTATGCGAAACAATTTGATAGATATTTGTTCAAATGCAACTGCAATTTCTGGCATTACTGATGATTTTGTAAAGTGGGGCATAAAACATTCAAAAAGAGAAAGGAATGATCAAGATATTTATTTTCCAATGGCTTACATCAAAGGTCAAATAACCAATGAAAAAAAATCTGAAGCTTATTCTTTTTGGAAAAAGCATGGAATTGAGAACAAAAATACTCTAAACATAGTTTTTATAGGTACATTCACAAATAGTTTTGAATTCGATACAATTTTTTCTGCAGCAAAGATATTACAAGATCATAAAGTTCCTGTTCGTTTTATTTTTTGTGGAATAGGCGCAAAAGAAAAAGAGATTAAAAAGTCTTGCGAAAACTTAAATAATTGTATTTTTGCTGGTTGGATTAATGCTGCTCAAATAAAGACTATTTTAGAGCTATCTGATGTAGGTCTTGCTCCATATATCCATACAAAAAATTTCTTAGAAAATATTCCAAACAAGCCGGCTGAATATTTATCAGAAAATTTGTTGATAGCTACAAGCCTTAAGTACGGCAAGCTTTATGAGCTAATAAAAACAAAGAAATGCGGTATATCTTATGGAAATGATCCAATTAAACTTGCTTCTTTTTTGGAAAACTTAACAAAAGATAGAAAAAAGTTGAATCAATTAACCAAAAATTCAGAGGAAATATTCTCCAGTGAGTTAGATGGAAGAAAGATTTATTTATCTATGATTGATTATTTACAGAAACTAACAACTGAAAGTTTAAATGATAAAAAAAGCTAGTACATCATAATATTATTGTAATTTACAATATGTTAGGATACCCGAATTAGATTAGAGCTTAGCTTATTTTATATAAATATATATATATCTTTTATAAATAATATTAAATTTGGAGTGCAAGCAATGAACATAGAAAATGAAATTAATTATGAACCAGGTTTTGTAAGTCGATTAGCAAAAATAATTATTCCTATTTTAAAAGCTTTATTACCTACCAAATTATTTCATTGGGTCTACAACAAGCTATATCAAATAAATATGCGAAGAATATGGTTGTTGTATTCAATCAGCAGTCATTTGAGTGATATGTTTGCTAGCAAGGAAATTAAGCAAAAAAACTCAATGATAAGAAAAATATTGCCCTATACATTAGGAGGCTGGAAAGCATTGGATAATGCATTCAATGTTATTGCACGTATTGAAAAACAAAACATACCAGGAGTAATTGTAGAGTGTGGAGTTGCTCAAGGTGGAACTGCTGCAATGATGGCACTTGCAAGCAGGACTCTTGGTGATGAAAACCGAGATTTTTGGTTCTTTGATTCATATGAAGGTCTTCCAGAGCCAACTGATGAAGACTACCAGAATGGAGAGGCTGGTGATTATGTTGGAGTCCTAGTTGAGGGATCATGTCTTGGCACAATTGAACAAGTCAGCGAACTTTTTTTTGATAAACTTAATTTACCTAAAGATAAAATAAACTTGGTTAAAGGATGGTTTCAAGATACTGTTCCATCAACTAAAGATAAAGTTGGTGAAATTGCAGTCCTCCGTCTAGATGGTGATTGGTATGAATCAACAAAAATACCATTGGAGAATTTTTATCCATATATCTCTCCAGGTGGGTGCGTAATTATTGATGACTATGCTACATGCTTTGGTTCAAAAAAGGCTACAGATGAGTTTATTGAAGCGAATTCACTAGGCTCACCTTTGCGTCCAGATGGCCGGGGTGGTGCTTGGTTCGTAAAACCTCTTTAGAAACTGTAGTTTCTTTTTAATCATTAATAATGATTTAAAGAAGGACAGTTAATATATGGAAACTAAAAAAATAATCAGCAACAACAACCATAATCTCTCGCCGATAGGTTTTGGTTGCGCAGCTATTGGTGGCTATGACTATGGTTCTGTTGATGATAAAAATTCTTTGAATGCTATAAGTGAAGCCTGGAACTCAGGCATTAATATTTTTGATGTATCAGATATTTATGGATTTGGTAATGCTGAGAGTATCCTTGCTGATGCGCTTGGGGCAAACTGCAAAGATGCCATAATTTCAACTAAGTTTGGCTTGAGACAGAACAGTTTCGGTAATGTTGTTCGTGATTGTAGTCCTAAATGGCTAGAAAAAGCACTTCATGCTAGCCTAGAAAGACTAAAAATAGAACAAATACCAATTTATTTAATTCATTGGTATGACAATAAAACTCCAATAGATGAACTAATAGACGCCCTAAATAAATATAAAGATCAAGGTAAAATTGGGCGTTACGGTGCCTGTAATTTCTCGCAAAAACAGTATTCTGAATTTTGTTCTTTTGGTGGCGATAATGTTTTGCAATTACCTTATAGTCTTGTAGATACATCTAATGACCAATTACTTCAAAATGCCTCTAGAGATAATAGTTCTATAACAATGACTTATGACGTTTTAGGCCGAGGAATACTTACCGGTAAATATAGAAATATATCCAGCTTTTCTGGAACAGATACAAGATCTAAACATAAGTATTTTAGAGGCAAATTTTTAGAGAAAAATCTTAAACTTGTAAAAAAATTAGAAGATATAGGAAATGATTATGGAGTTTCTTCAGCACAAATTGCAATAAGGTGGGTTTTAGATATGGAATTTGTTGATGTAACCCTAGTTGGTTGTAAAACTCCTGAACAAGTTTTGACTAATATAAATGTATTTAATTTTGATTTAAATGAAACTGACAAAAAAACACTTTTTGATCTATTGAGCTAATTGTTTGAAAAAGAAGCAGAGTAATATTTATGTATAAAATAATAAAAAGAATTATCGATATTCTAGTTTCATTTATTTTACTTATAATCTTGTCAGGATTTTTTTTAATTATTGCCTTATTAATAAAACTATCATCTTCGGGGCCAATCTTTTATAGAGCTGCAAGAGGTGGCTTAAATGGCGAACCATTTTTAATTTTTAAGTTTAGAACTATGTATGTTGGAGCAGATAAAGGCAGCGGAACCACTGCTTTAAATGATCCGCGCACTACTAAGTACGGTAATTTTTTAAGAAAGTACAAAATAGACGAGCTACCTCAACTTATCAATGTTTTAATTGGAAATATGAGTTTAGTTGGCCCACGTCCTGAATTATTAGACTATATTGCAAGATATAAAGGCGAGGAAAAGATAATAACATCGGTAAAACCTGGCATAACTGACTTCAGCTCGTTGCATTTTTTTATGCAAGATCAATGGGTTGGTGAGGGTGATGCTGGTGAGACATTTGACAATCTAGTGCTTCCTACTAAAATAGCTTTACGCATAAAATATGTTAAAGAACAGTCGTTTTATACTGATACTAGGTTGCTATTGTTAACAGCAAGGGTTCTTTTTAAAAAGATTTTAGGCTTTTATAAAGGCAAACGTGTAGACTTGGACATTAATGGTTAGTCACATATATTATATTGAGGTGATTCGTTAAAATGAAAAAAAAGGGTATTAAAGTTTCAGGCGGCCTCAGGACAAGCGATGAACAATTAGAAGCTTCATTGAATAAAGAATGCTTTGATAATAATCCAGCATCTTGGGAAGTCAAGTTGGAAAATTTTCCTAAGTATGTAAAGCGTCAAAATCTCACTCGTTTTTTGGCAATGTATGAAATCTTTAAACTAATAATCGATGTAAAAGGATCAATTGTTGAATGTGGAGTTAATCATGGTTTTGGAACGATGGCTTGGAGTAAGTTTTCCGCAATTACTGAGCCCGTTAACTTAACTCGAAGAATATACGGATTTGATACATTTGAAGGTTTCCCATCAGTATCTGATATTGATATGTCAGCTAGTAGCGAGCATATAAAGGTTGGAGACTTGGCAGTGAATTCCATGGAAGAAATTCTTAAACTTTCTGAAATTCAAGATAAAACAAGATTCCTTGGACATATTCCTAAAATTGAGCTTATTAAAGGCGATGCAATTAAAACTATTCCAAAATTTGTAAGTGATAATCCTCATGTTTTGATAAGTCTATTATTTCTAGATTTTGATTTATATGAACCTACAAAAGTAGCTCTTGAAGAGTTAGTACCACGAATGCCAAAAGGTGCAATTATAGCTTTTGATGAGCTGGATAACCCATTATGGCCTGGTGAAACTCAAGCGATGCTTGAGTTCTTTAAAGATAATAAATTGCGAATTCAACGCATACCTTTCGACCCTTATATCGGTTTTGCGATTATAGAATAGGCATCAATTCTCATGTCTAAAATCAATGATTTAAAAAGATTGTCCCTTCAAATTAGAAAGCATGCCATCAATATGACAAATGTTGGCGAAAGTTCCCATATAGCCTCAATTTTATCAATGACAGACATAGTAGCAGTGCTTTATGGCTCAGTCATGTCCTTTAAGGCTGATGAGCCTAAATGGCTAGAGAGAGATCGTTTTATTTTAAGTAAAGGCCATGCGGGAGCTGGTATCTATGCTGCATTGGCAGAACTAGGTTTTATGAAACTAGACAAATTAAGAACTCATTATCAGGATGGTTCTGATTTATCAGGACACGTATCTCATAAGGGCATTCCGGGGGTTGAGCTTTCAACAGGATCTTTAGGTCATGGATTGCCTGTTGCAGCGGGCATGGCTCTTGCAGCTAAAATTAATGATAAAAAACATAATATTTATGTATTGATGGGCGATGGTGAGTGTGATGAAGGTTCAATTTGGGAAGCAGCTTTATTCGCATCTCATCATAAATTAGATAACTTAGTTGCAATTATTGATCGCAACCATTTACAAAGCATTTATTCAACTGAGGAGACTTTAGGCCTGGAGCCTTTCATAGATAAATGGCATGCTTTTGGCTGGAATGTTGTAAATGTTGATGGCCATGATCATCAAAAATTAATTGATGCATTTAATTCAAAAGTTAAAGAAAAACCATTATGCATTGTTGCAGATACTATTAAAGGCAAAGGTGTCTCATTTATGGAAAATAACATATTGTGGCATTATCGAAGCCCACAAGGTAAAGAATATGATGCTGCAATGGCTGAATTAGAGAAGAATGATGCGTGATGCTTTTATCAAAGCTTTAAGTAATGTTGCTGAAAAAGATGAAGATGTTATATTGCTGACAGGTGATCTGGGGTATGGAGTTTTTGAAGATTTTGAATCTAGATTTCCTAACCAATACTTCAATGTTGGCATCGCCGAGCAAAATATGACTGGCTTGGCTGTAGGTTTAGCTCTTGAGGGGAAGAAGGTGGTTTCTTATTCAATTGGTAATTTTCCAACACTTAGATGTCTAGAACAGGTTAGGAATGATGCTTGTTACCATAATGCCAATGTCACAATAGTAGCCTCAGGTGGAGGCTTTAGCTATGGTTCGCTTGGAATGTCTCATCACACTACTGAGGACTTATCAATTTTAAGATCTTTACCAAATATGACAGTTGTTGCTCCTTGCACTGCAAAAGAAGCTGGAGAAGCAATTACATCATTAATCTATAACGAGGGAGTGGGCTATCTAAGGTTGGATAAAACTAGTGCAGAAGATAGTCCTATAAAAAGCAATTTTGCTATTGGAAAATCAAGAAGATATTGCGAAGGCACAGACATAACACTAATTGCAACAGGCGGAATACTGCGTGAGGCAAACATTGCATCAACAGAATTAAAAAAACATGGCATAAGCACCAGAATTATTGGTATGCATTCCATAAAACCAATCGATACTAGTGAGGTTATTGATGCTGCCCTTAATACAGGCGGAATCGTAACAATTGAAGAGCATAATAAAGATGGCGGCCTTGGATCAGCTATATCAGAAGTTTGCATGGATAATTCTGTTATACCTAAAAAGTTTTTAAGAATCGGCCTAAACAATATTTATTCTTCAATAGTAGGAAGCCCTCAATATCTTAGAACTCAGTATGAGATGGATAGTAACGCCATTGTAAAAAAAGTTTTAGGACTATTTAATTAATTATTAGTTTCTACTAATTATTATTTGTCTTATTTGATTTGTAATGCTGGTCTGTAAAATCTTCTTTTAATTGTATGCCATATTTTTCTAATGTGTGATGTGTGCATGGAGTTAAATTATCGGGAAGATTATTTAAAGAAAACCAATTGGTGTTGGATATCTCTAACTTTGGCTTTTCATGTTTGTTTTGTTCTAACCACGAGTTTACTTTATATATCACAACATGATCTCGTTTTGAAATTGACATATTATGATAAATATTTAATATACTTACTTCATCACATATAAGCCCAACTTCTTCTTTTAGTTCTCTTTTGAGAGCAGCTTCTATCGACTCTCCAACCTCAACTCCTCCGCCTGGAAGTGCCCAATCATTTGAATATGTGTGTTTTACTAAAAGGACACTTTTATTATTTGCATCGATGCATAGACCTCTAACACCTAAAGTTAAAGGGCGCATAATCAAAAAAGCTAGATGTAAAAATGGTTGTAATAAAACTTTAATCATTTTTAGTAGACTCAGATGGTTTATAGCCAATAACAAGATTTGCTAGTGTCGCACTAAAAGCGGAAAGATTGTTGGCATTGAGTGATTCTTTTAATTTTTCAATACCTTTTTCTAAGACTTCTTTAGTCACATGCTGTTCTCTCGCACGCATAATTTTTGAGTGTTCAGTTGAAAGAGCATCTGCATCGACTAATAATTCCTCATATAGTTTTTCACCTTCACGAAGCCCAGTAATTTTAATTTCAATTGCGCCAGGCTCATCTATCTGTGGATCCTGTTTAACAGTTTTTCCAGATAAACGAATTAAACGTTCAGCAAGATCATAAATTTTTATTGGAGTTCCCATATCGAGCAGAAATAGGTCTCCACTATTTGCCATTCCAGCAGCTTGAATAACCAGCTGAGCTGCTTCATCAATTGTCATAAAATAGCGAGTGATGTCAGGATGTGTAAGAGTTAGGGGACCGCCATCTTTAATCTGTTTCTGAAATGTTGGTATCACAGAACCTGATGATCCAAGCACATTACCAAAGCGAACCATAGAGATTGTTGTATTGCTAGAACTTGACTTTGCTTCTAACTGACAAATCATTTCAGCGATTCTTTTAGTTGCACCCATTACATTAGTAGGTCGAACAGCTTTATCACTTGATATTAGTGTGAAGGATTTACAGTTAGCTTTTTGAGACGCTTTGAGTGTTTTCATAGTACCCTCTACGTTATTTATTAATCCTGCCATTGGATTATTTTCTACCATTGGAACATGTTTATAGGCAGCTGCATGGAACACGCTATCAATTTTATTTTCTTCAAAAACTTTATTAATAAAATTAGTATTAGTTATAGAACCAAGATAGCATGTAATATTTGTTATATTATTTTGTAATAAGTCTTGTTCAATATTAAAAAGTGCAGGTTCACTAACATCTAAAAGTATAAGTTTGCTTGGATTACATTTTGCAATTTGTCGGCATAATTCTGAGCCTATCGAACCGCCAGCTCCAGTTACCAAACATACCTTGCCATCAGTAGGAGCTTTTATATAGTAATCAAGTGGTGGAACAGGATCTCGTCCAAGAAAATCCTCAACAGATATATTTTCAGTTTGAGTAATTTGCTTTCCTTCGATTAGATCCTCAAATGTTGGAACAGTAATAACTCTTGCAGGAAGTGGAATAAGTGATTCAATAACTCTCTTTCGTTCTATTTTTGAAACTGAAGGTAAGGCTAGTACTATAATCTGTATGCCGTATTTTTTAACTAAAGATTCTATATCTTTAGATGGATAAACATTACGCCCGTGTATAGAAGTTCCTCGAATTGCTTCATTATCATCAATGTATCCTATAACATTATATGTATCACCCTGCATGGATGCAGTTACAAATTGGACTCCTGCAGAACCAGCACCATAAACAAGTGTTTTTGCAGCACTTGAATGACGTTGTTGAAAAAGAAATTCTCTTGCAAAAACTCTAATTCCAACTATGCCAAAAAAGCTTAATAAAGAAGAGAATATAGCTAATTGGACTGACTTACTGAGCAAATAAATAAATACTCCACTGATCAGAATAGAAATTAATGCTTGCTTTACAGCACCTATTCCAACATGAGAAATACTCGTTTTGTAAAAGCCATTTGCCCAGCTACTAAATATAAAAACACAAGCAGATAAAAAAGGTATTGATAGGCTTTGATACCATTGATTCAAAAGCAACAGCGTTAGCATTTGACTAATAAATAATGTGAAAGTGTCTGCGATTAGCAACAAAAATAGTTTAAATCGTATTGGAATAATCACCTAATGGATAACCCTGTAAAAAATATGCTCCGATTGTACTACTATGAATGAGTGTATACAAATTAACAGCTTCAGAAGTCTATCAATAAAAAGTTACATAAATTCAAGTAATGTTATGTCATATAAAATATATGTTATATGTAAAAAGTTATATTAAAATACATAGACATATGATTGAATTTAATAGCATTAGCAAGCAAACCCCATATTTAATTTTTATTGATCTTTATCAAAAAGCTCTTAATTTAGAACAAAAAAACATTGAGGCAATTTGCATTGCATCTTATTCCCCAGAAAGCAGTGAAGTTAATGCACGCTTTGTAAACCTTAAATTTGTTAATGATAACGAGTTTATTTTTTTTTCAAATTATAAATCACCCAAATCACAAGATTTTCGCTCTCATCAACAAATTACAGGATTAATATATTGGAACAGTATTAATGTTCAGGTTAGGATAAAAGCATATATAAAAAAAACCAATAAAGAATTTAACAGCTCTTATTTTGCTAAGAGAGATCGAAGAAAAAATGCGTTGGCCATTTCTTCAGATCAGTCTAAAACTATAAGCTCTTACACTGATGTTCAAAAAAATTTTAAGCGATCTCTTGAGAAAGATAATCTTACACAGTGTCCAGAATATTGGGGTGGCTTCTCATTTACACCATATTACTTTGAATTTTGGGAAGGGCATGAATCTCGATTAAATAAAAGAGAGACATATGAACTCCAAAGCAATGAATGGATTCATAGCTTATTGCAACCATAAAAACCTTTGCGAAATGAATCAATTAGTATAAAATTTCCGAAATTATGAAATATATTATCATTTCTAACCTGTGACAGTTCTCCATCATTCATACCATTAATGCCTTCATCATTGCACAAATTTATATTTAATAGGTATTTCTCATAGCTACAAAAAAACAAATTACTCCAATTAACGAAAGAATTAAAGCAAGTGAAGTCATGCTTATAAATAGTGATGGCGAAAAGAAAGGTATTGTACCTATAGCTGAGGCTCTTGATGCCGCTATTAATGCATCTTTAGACTTGGTTCAGGTATCGCCATCAGATGCTAACCCTGTTGTATGTAAACTTATAGATTATGGCAAACATCTTTTTGATAAGAAAAAGAGTATTTCAGCTTCAAAGGTAAAAGTTAAAAGAAATACAACCAAAGAAATTAAATTTAGACCCTCAACAGATGTTGGAGATTACAACATTAAATTAAAAAAAATAAAAAGCTTTATTCTTGATGGAGATAAGACTAAAATAAGCGTCCGATTTAGAGGTAGAGAGATACTTAATAGTGATATGGGACTTAATTTATTAAATAAATTAAGAGATGAACTTAAAGATATATCTCAAGTTGATCAAGAACCATCACTGGAGGGACGTCAACTCTTAATGGTTTTATCTCCTATAAAAAGGAAAAGTTAATATAATTCAAAATAACAACTATGGGATATAAATTAAAAACACATTCAGGAGCTGCAAAACGTTTTAAAAAGACAGGCTCATCTCTTAAAAGCAAAAGTGCTAATAGAAATCATATCTTAACCAAACAATCTACTAAGAGAAAGAGGCATAATAGAGGCCTTAACAAACTAAGTGGAATAGTGTTAAAAATGGCTTCAAAGTTAATTAATAGGTAAATATTATGCCAAGAGTAACTAAATCAGTAACAGCTAAAGCAAAACATAAGAAAATATTAGTAGCCACAAAAGGTCATTATGGTGCCAGAAGCAGACTTTATAAGACAGCAAAACAATCTAATATCAAATCTCTTCAATATGCTTTTAGAGATAGAAAAAATAGAAAAAGAAATTTTAGATCATTATGGGTTTCTAGAATTAATGCTGGCTCAAGAGATTTAGGCGTTTCATATTCAAAATTAATAAATGGTCTGAATTGCAAGAATATTATAATTAATAGAAAGGTTTTATCTGAAATAGCTATATCGGATAATCAGACCTTTAAAAAGATCGTTGATTTAGCAACAAGTTAAATATTTTAATGTCATCACCAAAAGACATTAAACCTCCTTTGATTAAAAAGAATGTTGGCTCCTTGCATCCTATAAATCAAACTAAAGATTTCATAATAGAATTTTTAGTAAATATGGGCTTTGACTATATCAATGGCCCTGAAATTGAGACAGAAGAATTCAATTTCGATATGCTAAATATAAAAAAATCTCATCCTGCTAGACAAATGCATGACACTTTTTATGTCAACAATAAGTCAAATGTTCTGAGAACGCATACATCTCCAGTTCAGATAAGAGGCATGCTTGATAGGAAACCACCTTTTGCTTTCATATCGGGGGGTAAGGTTTACAGGAAAGATGATGACGCAACACATTTACCAATGTTTCATCAGATTGAAGGCATATGCGTAAGTAGCGATGTTAGTTTTGCAAATTTAAAAGATCTTATATTTAGAATTGTTTATAAATTGTTTGGTGATAATATAGAAATTAGATTTAGACCGTCTTATTTTCCATTTACTGAACCGTCAGCTGAAGTTGATATTTTATCTGAGGATGGAAAGTGGCTTGAAATTTTAGGCTGTGGAATTGTCAATCCTATTGTTTTAGATAACTGTAACATTGATTCAAAAAAATATTCGGGACTTGCATTTGGTTTAGGTGTTGAGCGAATAGCAATGCTTAAATTTGGCGTTAACGATATAAGAAATTTTTATAAATGTAATTTAGATTTTTTAAAGCAATTTAAATGAAAATTTCATACAAACATCTTTTAAAGGATATAACTAATAAGCCTGATATTGATAATTTATCCTCAAAATTATTTCAACTTGGTCATGAGCACGAAATTAATGGAGATATCATTGACCTTGAATTAACGCCAAATAGAGGAGACTGTCTTTCACTTAAAGGCTTGTTAAGAGATTTAAATATATTTTACAAAATAGATCAAACTCAGAATATATACGAAAAAAATATTGATCATTTTAATTTTAAATTTACTAATAATGCTAAAGATGCTTGTCCAAAAATTTCTTTCTTAAGAATCGATATCGAATCAATTCCTAAAAAATATAATGATGAGCTCGAAAGCTATTTTTCAGAACTAGACATAAAAAAGAATAATTTTTTTACTGACATATCAAACTACATATCATATGAAACTGGTCAACCTACACATTGCTACGAAGCTACGTACATAGAAACTGGATTAACGTTAGACTTTCTTAATAAAAAACAAGAGTTTATGACTCTCTTAGAAAAAAAAATAGAGATAGATTCAGGAGACCTAATATTCCTAAATAATAACGAAGAAGTAGTAACTTTGGCTGGTGTTATAGGGGGAGCAAGTTCATCATGCAATAAAAAAACTAAATCTGTGATAGTTGAGTGTGCTTATTTTAACCCAGAGTTCATTATGGGTAAGTCTACTAAATATTCTATAAATTCTGATGCAGCACATAAATTTGAAAGAAATGTAGATCCTAATTGCCACGAAACTATACTTAGAAGGTTTGCTAAAATAGTTGAAGATCATGCAAATATTTCTAATATTCAATTTTGCTCTAGTGAATACAACTTACCATCAAAAAAAGTTATCAATCTAAATATAAATAAAATTAGCCAAATCCTAGGCATAGATATCAAAGAAAGAAAATGCCTAGATTATTTACAAGGCTTCGGATTTGATATTAACAAAATGCTAATTCATGTTCCTTCCTATAGACACGACATATCTAGCATTAATGATATTGCAGAAGAAATAGCTAGAGCTATTGGATATAACAATATTGAAGCAAAAAAATTTAATATCCATTCAAACAAAAATAAAAAAATAATTGATGACAGTGAAACAAAAATTAAAAATCTTTTAGTTAATAATGGTTTTTGTGAAGTAGTTAATGAACCATTCACATCTGAATATAATCAAATTTCAATTGAAGTCGATAATCCATTAGATGCTAGTAGGAGATTTTTAAGAACTAGCCTTAAAAATTCTTTAGTAGAAAAACTTTTGTACAATGAAAGAAGACAACAGGATAGTATTAAACTATTTGAGATAGCGGATATATATAGCCTTTCATCTGATACTGCTAAAAAATATATTGGAATAATAGTAAGTGGTAGAGTAGATAAAAATTATGAAGACTTCACTAGAAAGTTAGATAAGAAATTCCTAGTTAATCTTTTGAATGAGTACATAGTTCATAATCATGCTTTAAATTATGAAGTCATATCAAGAGAGGCTATAAAGTCTAAATCCAGTAATACAATTGCATATGTAGAAATTGAAATTGATGAATCATTTAAAGTAAATTATGCTCATGACCTCCACAGAAATAATAATTTAGATACTAGTTATATTCCTGTATCGGATTATCCGTGTTCAACAAGAGATCTATCTTTCTCAATTACAGATTTTTCTAAGTGTGAATTATTGCAAGACTACATATTAAATTTTAAAGATAATCTTTTAAAAGAATCCTTTATATTTGACTATTACTTAAATGAAAAAAATGCAGAAATTAAAATTGGCTTCAGATTTATTTTTCAGTCAACTAAATCAACTATAACTGAAGAGGAAGTAAATGAAATAATGAACAGAGTAATAGACCATACAAAATCTATTGAAGGTATAACAATACCAGGTATAGATTAATTAAAGAAAGTTATTATTACAACAATATTTAAATAGGTATAATAAAGTTATGAAAAATAAATCAGCATTAGTATTGGTGGCTCTTTTTGTACTATCTTTAAGCGCACAAGAATTAGATGAAGGCTTCTTAAACAGTCTGCCAGATGATATTAAAAAAGATCTTATAGAAAAAAACGCTAAAACAGGCGAAAGTTCAGGAGAAAATTATAGACCTTATTTATATTCGTCAAAGTTCAGCCAAGCTGAGGAACTTTTAAACCTTAAAGACAGACTAGAACAAGATCTGCGGGAGCTTGAGAGAAGATTAAACACTGGTGACATATCTGTAGATAAAGATTTAGAGCTTTATGGTTCTGATTTTTTTAATACATTTCAAACCTCTTTCATGCCAATTAATGAGCCAAACCCTGATTCAGGCTACACATTAGATGTAGGTGATGTCCTTAATATTCAGTTTACTGGTCAAAAAGATAGTATTGAAGATTATGTTATTAACGGAGATGGCTCAATTTCTCTACAAGATATAGGCAAGATTGTTCTAGCTGGTCTTAATATAAGTCAAGCTTCTTCACTAATAAATGCTAGGGTCAATTCTGCATTTATTGGGACAGAAGTTTTCGTAAGCCTAATTCAAATAAGAGACGTTAATATCTTAATTACTGGTAATGCTAAAAATCCAGGTATTTATACCCTTACTGGAAATTCTAATATTCTACATGCTATATCCTCTGCAGGAGGTATTAGTGAGTTTGGGTCGTATAGAGAAATTAATCTTATTAGAGATAATAAAATTATAGAATCATTGGATGTTTATGAACTTCTGATTAATGGCCAATACAATCTAGAGAAAAGACTAAGATCTGGTGATGTTATATTTGTTGAGGCAAGAAAAAATGTAGTAACTATAGATGGGGCTGTATTTAGACCTGCAAAGTATGAGGTTTTTGATGAGCAAAACTTACATACAATTATTGAATATGCAAATGGCATTAAGCGAACTGCTGATCTTCAGAATGTAAGTCTCGAAAGGATTCTTGATGGAACTTTAAAAACTATTCCAGTCGTTAATGCTTCACAATTTAAAACAATAACAGCAATGGATGGAGATTTAATTTATATTAGAGAATACCCTTATAGAGAAGCAAAAATTTCTGGTGCAGTTACAAAGCCAGGTACCTACACTATGGCTGCAGGAGAAACCTTAGAAAACCTTATTCAAAAAGCTGGAGGTTATACAAATAATGCATACGTATTCGGAGCAGTTTATCAAAATGAAGATGCGAAAACTATTGATAAAAAAGCTAATGAAATTTTGTATCAAGAGTTTTTAGATAATATATTAGCAGTCAGTCAACAAAACATCAGTGAGAACTTTGATCTTACTCCAATTGTAAGACTTACTGAAGAGATTAAAAATTCTGAAAATAATGGTAGGGTTGTAGTAGATTTAATCAGTGATGATTCAAATAACCTCTATTCCGTAAAAGATGGCGATGAATTATTTATTCCAGAGATAAATAATGTTGTTTATGTCTACGGTGAGACTTCAGCTGAGGGAGCTGTTATGTTTTCTGAAAATGAGGGAGTAGATTTTTTTATAGAGAAATCTGGGGGCCTTAAAAAATTTGCTGATACAAATTCAATTTATATTCTTCATGCTAATGGAGAAGCCCAGCTTTACACCAAAAAAAGAAATATTTTTGAGAGCTCACCTAGAAATAAAATAAAGATATATCCAGGATCAATTATCTTTGTCCCAAGACAGTTAGATGAATCAACTCCAAGAAGGTTAGCAGCGCAGGCTTATGTATCTATTCTTGGTAATCTAGGAATTGCTTTAGCATCTTTATCGTCTATTAATAACGATAACTAGAATAAAGATGAATGAAAAGCATAAAAGATAAACGTATCCAAAAATATCTTTTATTTCTTCTAGGTATTGTCAACTTTTGCAATGCTGATAGTTTTATAAACAATTCATATAATAATCACGGAACTGTTGGCCTAATAAATATGCCTAGTGCCAGATTATACGACGAAGAAGTTCATGGGATTACTATTTATGATGGCACACCAGATCAAAAAGCCACATTGACTGCATCACCATATAGTTGGTTAGAAGCATCCTTTTTTTATACCCGTATACAAAATAAGAAATACTGCGAACTTAATTATGACTTTTGCGAACAGACTGCTAAAGACAAGGGTTTTAACATCAAGGTTCAATTAAAAGAAGAGGGATTCTTACCAGCAATTGCTATAGGTATCTATGACATTGCTGGAACAGGTTATTACAGCTCGGAATATATAGTTGGCAGTTATGGAATAAATAAATTTGATTTTCATTTTGGTTTGGGTTGGGGCAGTCTAAATGGATCTGATTCTAGAATTAAAAATCCCTTAGGGACTCTTAACGATCAATTTTATTCCAGACCAAGTGGTGGTTCTGGCTATGGAGGAACTTTTCAACCAGAGAGATACTTTTCTGATAAGAAAATATCACCTTTTTTTGGATTATCACATGCTGTTGGAGAAAAACTTATTTTAAAAGTTGAATATGACACAACTCTAGCACCAGGAAATATAGGCTATGAGCTGCCAAAAGAAGATTATTCATATGGAATTGACTACAAGATTAATAATAATTTTACCATTGGTATTTCTAGTGAAAGAGGTAATTATTCTTCTATAAGATTTGTATATAAAAATAATCCAAAAACATCAGTTAAAAAATATGAGTATAAAAAAGCAGCTACAGACGAAAATGATAATCAATATGTAAAATTAATTAAAAACCTAAATGAAAATAATATTGGCGTAAATAAAATCACTGAAACATCAAAATCAATTGGTTTGGAGCTAACTCAATTCTTTCACTCAGACATTAGATTAATCGAACAAATTATTAAAGAATCATCAACCGATGCTGGCATTAATAAAAATATAAAAAAAGATATCAAGATTGCAGATTTAGATAGTGTGGTTGAGATTGATGAAGCATTTAAGAGAAATGCAAAAACAATATATGAAAGAACTGCTGTTAGAAGTGTTAACACATTTACCCGCGCTACATTCAGACCATTTCTTGCATCTAGAGAGGAGTTTTTTAAAGGTGCTTTTGTTTTAGAAAATGATACAGAGTTTATATTAAGAGATAATTTATTTTTTAACACTAATCTAAAATATAGTTTAGCTGATAATTTTGAAGATTTACGATATCCGCCTGTTAATACCTTTCCAGCTCAAGTTAGATCAGATGTTAAAAGGTATCTTCAAAATTTTGATAACGGTATCTTGATAGGTAGAGCTCAATTTGATTATCACATTTCACCCAAAAAAAATCACCATGTTATGGTTACTGCAGGTATTTTAGAAGATATGTTTTCAGGTGTTGGAGTGGAATATTTATATCATAAACAAAATACTAATTATTCCTTTGGATTAGAGGTTTTTGATGTTTATAAAAGAGATTATGATTGGGGTTTTGGTCTTTTAGACTATAAAAATACTATGGCGACATCAAGTTTTTATTATCGAAATTATGGAACCATACCTTTTGATATGAGAATTACAGCTGGTGAATATTTAGCTGGCGATGTTGGATCAACGATAGAATTTTCCAGAACTTTTAGAAATGGAGTGAGTTTTGGTGTATTTGCAACCTTTACAGATGTTAGCTTTGAACAATTTGGAGAAGGCAGTTTTGATAAAGGAATTCACTTCAATATACCTATTTATGGCAATTTTATTAATTACACCTGGAAGCCCTTGACAAAAGATCCGGGTTCAACTCTATCAAGAAGAACAACTTTACAGAACTTATTAGTCAGATTTAGGCCGATTGAATAACAAATAAATCTAGATATGTTTTTTATTTATACTTAAATTCTATTACATTTCTTAATGTTTGCTATATACTGAGACTATGATGTTGATTAAAAACACATATTAATAGTTACGAAATCTTAATTTTGTGTTTATAATGACTACCCCTCGTTATATTTTGAGGTTGTTTATATGGGGAATAATTTTATAGAGGAAAAAATTATGAAAAGTTTTAATAAGTTTACAGTAGGTTTTTTAACATGCTTGATGTTGATATCTGTTGATATCCAAGCTGCTAACTCCTATGGTGTTTCAGATTCTAAAGTCAATGAGATTGAAACAAGAATTCAAGATATGAATTATGATCAACTAGTTGCAACTAGAAAAAGTCTGATAACTGAGCAGGCAAACTTGAACATGCTTCAAGAAAATACGCAAAGTCCAGCTCAAAGCAAAGCAATCACTTCAAGATTGAAAGAAATAACAACTGAGCTTTCAACAATCCAAAAAGTACTATTAGGGTTAGTTGGTGCTGCAGCTGTCGCAGCTTTAACTGATGATGGTTACAATGATAACGTTCCACCTGTAATAACTGTAAGTGGAGACAATCCTGCTACTGTAGAACTTGGAGATGCTTATGTTGACGCTGGAGCAACTGCTTTTGATGAATTTCACGGAAATACACCTGTTACCTCTTCAGGTTCGGTCGATACATCAACACTTGGAAGTTACACTATTAATTATTCAGCAACCGACCTCGATGGTAATACCGCTACTGCATCAAGAACAGTAAATGTTGTTGATACAACAGCCCCTGTTATCACAGTAACTGGAGATAATCCTGCAACAGTAGAGTTAGGAACTTCTTACACAGACGCTGGTGCTACTGCAACAGATATTTCAGGAGCA
>MDSV01170185.1_pt1 | contig 50511 bp, 48 predicted proteins | sample 810851 | NCBI WGS metagenome assembly MDSV01 (sample SAMN05326640, study PRJNA326480) | marine metagenome | isolation source: seawater | place: Atlantic Ocean: North East | collected 2012
CGAACTCGACCGTGAAAGCTGTTAGCGCCGATGGTACTTTGTCTTAAGGCATGGAAGAGTAGGTCGTTGCCAGGATTTTTTTAATGAATTAACATTAAATTTAAAATATTATTATATTAATGTTTTCCATTGTTATCCCTCTTTTTAATGAAAGTAAAAATATAAAAAAATTAACTGATGAAATATTTTTAAGTCTTGATCAATATTACAAAGACTTTGAAATTGTATTTGTGAATGATTATAGTATCGATGAAACTCTAAAAATGATTTCTGAAATAAAAAATAAACATAATAAAATAAATATAATCAATAATAAAAAAAATTTAGGCCAAAGCTTCTCAATTATTAATGGAATAGAATCTGCACACAATGATGTGATTGTTACTCTTGATGGAGATGGGCAAAATAATCCAAAAGATATTCCAAAGCTTTTAAAAATATTTTTTGCAAATGAAGATATTAAATTGGTTGGCGGGATAAGAGTTAAAAGAAAAGATAGTTTTATAAAAAATATTTCCTCGAAAATTGCAAACTTTGTAAGAAAGAAAATCTTAAACGACAACTGTAATGACACTGGATGTTCTTTAAAAGTTTTTGATAAAAGTATTTTTCTAAAATTTCCAAAATTTGATGGATTACATAGATTTTTACCTGCCTTATTTGTTGGCTTTGGTCATAAGGCAGTTTTTGTTGAAGTTGATCATAGAGTTAGGGTTCATGGGGCGTCCAATTATGGGACTTTAAAAAGGCTAATTAACGGCATATTTGATATGATAAAAGTTTACAATATCATTAAAAATCATAATATTTAATGACTAATTATTTTGTTAATTTAAGCAATTTAGAGATACTATTTCTTTTGATTGGTTTTTTAGGCCAGGGTTTATTCGCATCCAGATTCATAATTCAATGGATTTATTCTGAAAAAAAAGGAGAAAGTTCTATCCCATTAGTTTTTTGGTATCTTAGTATTTTTGGAGGAATAGGCTTACTTGCTTATGCAATTTTTAGAAAAGATCCTGTGATAATCTCAGGCCAAACATTTGGCATATTTATTTATTTAAGAAATCTAATTTTAATTTATAAGAAGAATAATGAATCAAGTTAAAAATTATATTCACGGTCAATCAGTATGTTCATCAAAAAATTTTCTAGATATAGATGATCCATCAAAAGGTGAAACTATTAGAGAGGTCGTACTCTCTAACTCTGAAGATTTTAATAATGTTATTGAAAGCTCAAAAAAAGGTTATGACGAATGGTCAAGAGTTACACCTTTAAAAAGATCAAGAATTTTATCTAAATACAAAAATGCAATTGAAAAAAATATAGAAAGCTTATCTAAATTAGTTTCTGAAGAGCATGGAAAGACCTTAGACGATGCAAAAGGCTCAGTTATAAGAGGTCTTGAAGTAGTAGAATTTGCATGTGGCATACCTCACCTTCTTAAGGGGGAATTTTCACAAAATGTTGGTACTGATATTGATAGTTGGTCAATTAGGCAGCCATTAGGAATTACGGCAGGTATAACACCTTTTAATTTTCCAGCAATGGTACCAATGTGGATGTATCCTATATCTATAGCATGCGGGAACTCTTTTATTTTGAAACCTTCTGAAAAAGATCCATCTTGCCCAATTAAACTTGCTGAATTATTTTCAGAGTCTGGTTTACCTGATGGAGTTTTTAATATTTTAAATGGTGATAAGAATTCTGTGAACATGATTTTAGAGTCTAAAGACATATCTTCAATAAGTTTTGTGGGTTCAACACCTGTAGCTAAATATATATATGAAAAATCTGCGCAAAAAGGCAAAAGAGTTCAGGCATTAGGCGGTGCAAAAAATCATTTAGTAGTTATGCCTGATGCAAATATTGATCAAGCAGTTGATGGTATTATTGGGGCCGCATATGGCTCTGCAGGAGAGAGGTGCATGGCTATATCTGCTGCAGTTGCAGTAGGTGAGATAGCAGATGAGTTAGTTAATAAAATAAAAATTAAAGCAGAAACACTGAAAGTTGCACCTTGGACTGATGAGAAGTCTGAGCTTGGTCCAGTAATATCTCAAGAGCACAAAAACAAAATTGAAAATTACATAAAATTAGGAAAGGAAGAAGGTGCCAATCTAATTTTGGATGGCAGGAATTATCAAATCCAAGGTTATGAAAATGGATATTTTGTTGGCCCAACTTTGTTTGATAATGTAACCAAAGATATGACAATATACAAAGAAGAAATTTTTGGTCCAGTTTTATGTGTACTAAGAGCTAAAAATTATGAAGAAGCAATAACTTTAGTAAATGATCATAAATATGGAAATGGTACTAGCATATACACATCCGATGGTGAAATCTCACGTCATTTTACTACTAATTGTAAAATTGGAATGGTCGGAATAAATGTTCCTATACCAGTACCAATGGCTTTTCATAGTTTTGGAGGTTGGAAAGACTCTTTATTTGGCGACCATTCGATGCATGGGAAAGAAGGTATTAATTTTTATACCAAGTTAAAAACAATTACTAGTAGATGGCCAAAAAGTATAAAGTCTGGGCCTGAATTTGTTATTCCAAATAATTAATGCAATTTTTAATTACAGGTTGTGCAGGCTTTATAGGTTTTCATTTATGTAAGAAATTATTAGATAAAAAAAATAATATTATTGTTGGTATTGATAATCTCAACAAATATTATGATGTAGGATTAAAAAAAGATAGATTAAAAATTTTAAAAACAAAATCTAATAATTTTAATTTTCATAAAATAGGTATTGAAAATAAAAGCGAAATTTTAAAAGTATTTAAAAAATATAAAATTGATGTTGTTGTGAATTTAGCTGCTCAGGCAGGTGTAAGATATTCTATTGATAATCCAGACGTATATGTAGATAGTAACATAGTTGGTTTTTTTAATATTTTAAACTTATCTAAAAATTTCAAAGTTAAGCATTTTATATATGCTTCAACTAGTTCTGTTTATGGAAACTCGATAAAATTCCCAAATCAAGAGTCTGATGAAACAAGTTTGCCCTTATCATTTTATGCAGCAACTAAGAAATCAAATGAAGTAATGGCCAATTCTTTTAGTGAAATATATAATTTTAAAACAACAGGAATAAGATTTTTTACAGTCTACGGGCCTTTTGGAAGGCCTGACATGGCGCTATTCAAATTTACTAAAAATATTATTGAAAATAAATACATAACAATTTTTAATAATGGAAAGCACACTAGGGACTTTACATATGTTGATGATGTAGTTGAAGGAATAATTTTATTAATAAATTCAAAAAAAAGAAGAAAATTATCTGAAATTTATAATATAGGATCATCTAATCCAAAAAAATTACTTTATTTTCTAAATATTATTGAGAATACTCTTAATCTTAAAGCCAAAAAGAAATATATTAAATTACAAAAAGGTGATGTTGAAAAGACATTTTCATCAACTGATAAAATAAAAAAAATAACTGGATTTAAATCAAAGGTCAATATTAAGGATGGAATTAGTAATTTTATAGATTGGTATAAAAAATATTACAATGTTTAGGATTATCAAATCAATATTCAATATAAAAATTGTATACCACTCATTAAAATTAAAAATAAAAAAAAAAGTAATTAAAAATTTTAACCCTTATCCAAATTTAAATGATCATGAATTTAGTCCGAGTTTATTTATTTCTAATTTTGTTAAGCAGCATGGCTTATATTCAAATACTAACAAAAAAAATAGGAATTTTAAAGACTGGCAATCTTTAGCTAGAAGTAAATTTTTAGAAATTTGTAAAGTTAATGAAAATCTCACTGCAACTATAAAAAATGAAATCAAAATTAAAGAGACTAATAAATTTATTCATAAAAAATATATATTGCAATTTGATCAAGATAGAAAAGCACCTATTGATATCCTTACTCCATTAAAAATCAACCCTAAGGCTGTTATAATATGTCTTCAGGGGGCCAATTCTGGATCTAATCTAAATTATAAACAGGTCATAATGCCAAACGACTATGTAAAAATAAAAAATGGAAGTGATCTAGCTTATCAAGCTGTTAACAATGAATGTATTGCTATTTGTTACGAAAGAATTGCATGTGGTTATAGAAGAGAGTTAGCTTTAAAAACAAATAATGTAGAAAGAAGAAATCAATTAATAGATACTGCATTTCATTTACTTGCTTTAAATAAAACTTTAATTGGAGAAACAATTAAAGAGGTTAATAGCCTAATTAATTTTATTAAAAAAAATATTAATGGAAATATACCAATTTATTTAATGGGATATTCTGACGGAGGAACTATTTCTATAGCTTGTGCAGCAGCTAATGAAAGTATTGATGGAATAGCGATTGGATGTTGTCTTGGAAATTATAGTGAAACATCATTTAAAAGAAATGCAACGGGCTTAAATGATATTCCAGAGTTTTTGAATTATTTTGAGATCGAAGATTTAATTTCTCTTGTCGCACCAAGGAAATGCTTAATACTAGCAGCAACAAACGATCATATTTGGCCATACTACCTGGCAAAAAAAATATTTGATAAAGTCAAAGATAACTTTCAAATTGAAAGCAATCTTAAACTTGTTAAAGTAGAAGGAAATCATAACTATTATCCCAAAGAAATGTGGGAACATTTAAACAATATGATAAAAGTTGGTTAAAATTAACTATTTTCAATAATGCATGATTAATAATTTTAAAAAAATAATAAGTATTTTAAACTTTTCTCAAAAATTAAGATTAATTTTAATTTTTTTTTTAATTTTAATTTCAGTTCTTTTTGAAAGTATTGGTATTAGCTTAATTATTCCAATAATGGGCATAGTTACAAATGAAAGTTTTTTTGATAACTACCCATTTATATTAGAGTATTTAAATCTTTTAGGTATAAATACTCAAGGCAAAATTATTTTTTACACTTTAGCTTTCCTTGCAATATTTTTTTTTACTAAACTCACCTACAATATTTTTTATATCTGGTATTTTGCCAATTATACCATGCTTTTAAAAGCATTTATTTCAAAAAAACTTTTTTCTATATATTTGAATAATAGCTATGATTTTCATTTAAAAAACAATTCATCAATTTTAATTAGAAATATTATGGAAGAGGTAAATTATTCCATATCTGCAATCAAAAATATGTCGATGCTTTTTGTTGAGTTTTTAGTTGTTATAGGAATTTCATTAGTATTAATTTTTTATCAATCTACAAGTGCAATTTCAATAATAATTTTTTCTATATTAATTGGCTATTTATTTTATAAATTCACAAAAAATATTTTAAAAAATTGGGCAATTAAAAGACAAAAAAATGAAGCTTTAAAGATTCAACATCTTCAACAAGGGTTATTTGGAATTAAGGAATTAAAAATTTTAAAAATTGAAAATAGTTTTATTAAAAAATTTAATATTCACAATTTGAAACTTGCCAAAATAGCAATTGTGCATGAAGTCTTTAAACAAATGCCAAGGTTGCTATTAGAACTTATTGCATTAGTTGTAATAATATCTGTTTTCTTTTATTTATATTCACTTGAAATAGAATTTACTTCTTTAATTACAAGTATTGCTTTATTTGGAGCAGCTGCCTTCAGAATTCTACCATCATTAAATAGAATTTTACAAGCATTTCAAGATTTATCATTTAATGCACCATCTATTAATATTATAAATGAAGAATTTAAAAAAAACTCAATAGATAGTGATAAAATTAATAGAAAAGATGTTCATAAAATTAATTTTAAAGATAGTATAAATATTAATAATCTAAGTTTCAGCTATAGTAATGATTTAAGTAAAGTTATTTTAAATAATTTAAATTTAGAAATTAAAAAAGGAGATTGTATAGGTATTGTTGGCAAAAGTGGACAAGGAAAGAGCACATTTGTAGATTTATTATTGGGCTTAATAAAACCTACAAATGGGCAAATTACAATTGATGGATTTTCTTTAGAGAATATTGATTATAATGGAATGCTTTTTGGATATGTCCCTCAAAATATATACCTTACAGATGACTCAATAGTTAATAATATCGCATTTGGAGAAAGCAAAAAAAATATTAATTATAATAATTTAAAAGATGCTATAAGTAACGCTCAACTATCTGATTTTATTGAAAATTTAGAAAATGGATTAAACACAATCGTGGGAGAGAGAGGAGTAAGAATATCGGGTGGCCAATTACAAAGGGTCGGGATAGCGAGAGCTTTATATAGAAATCCAGATATAATAATTCTTGATGAAGCAACCAGTTCTTTGGATATAGAGACTGAAAATCAATTTATGAATTCAATAAATAATTTAATAAGAAATAAAACACTTATAATCATTTCTCATCGATTTAATACTTTGAAAAATTGTAATAAAATTTATGAATTAAAAGATCAAAAATTAAGTCTTGTGGATAAAGAAAAGTATAATTAAACAAAATGAATATTTTAAATAAACAAGATTTATTTAGTAAATTTAAAGTTGGATATCAATTCTCTGAAACTTTTGATATTACCATTGAAGATCATGAAAAATTTAAAAATTTAACTAAGGATGACAGCCCTCTTCATATAGATTTAAATTTTGCAAAACAAAAAGGTTACAAAAATATAATTGGTTATTCCTTTCTTTTGACATCTCTTTTGTCATATTGTTTTGGTAAAGTATTTCCAGGGGGTAATGATTTGTGTTTAAAAAATGAATCTAATTTTTTGCAAATTTATTATATTCCAAATAAATTAGAATATAATTTTGAGTTAATTAATATTAATGAAGAACTGTCTTTAGTTGAAATTAAGTACATAGTGAAAAGTTTACTGCAAAAAGAAAATATTATGAGGGGAAAAAATTTATTTAAAATAATTTAATGAATTTATATAGTTTTGAGAATCAAATTATAGGGGAAAATATATTTTTAGATGTTCTTTCTAATCATGTGAAACCTAATAATAAAATATATATAGAAGCTGATTTAATGAAGTTTGGAAAAATCTTATGCTATAATCGTAAAATTTTTTTTAATAGTTTTTTAAATATTTTTAAGCAAATCACTCAAGAAAATGGCAATATTTCGATGCCTTCATTTTCATATAGTTTTGGATCTAATAATAAAAAAAAGATATTCTCAAAAGAAGATACAGTTACACCATTAAGTTCTTTTAATGAGTTTTTTAGATTACAAAAAGATGCCCATAGATCAAATGATCCAATGTATAGCGTTACTTCAATCGGGGCTCTTTCAAAAGAACTAACATCAATATCTAACAATTCATTTGGGAAAAATTCTTTTTATGAAAATTTTCATAAAGTTAATGGCAAATTAATAACATTTGGATTAGGTAAATTTGATCCTACCTTTGTTCATTACATTGAAAATTATTTTGATACACATTATGAAAAAATTGAATACAGATTTAATAAAAAATTTGAAGGACATATAATTGATGGTGGTAAAAAAATTAAAAGAATTTTCTACTCATTTGTTAGAAATGTTGATAAATTTCCAAATATAAAGTTTTCAGATAAAAATTTATTTTTGGATTTGAAAAAAAAATCTATGATAGATATAATAAAAATTGGTAATTCAGAAATATATATATCGGACAGTAATTCAGTTTTTGAAATAGCTATAAATGGCATGTTAAAAAACAAATTCTATTTAACAAATTATATTTCTTAATTAATATTCTTTATAATGATATAATAAATTATGGTTTGGTCTAATGAGTGGGAAAACAAAATATATGGTAAAAACCAGCAATTAAATGATTATCCTTGGTCAAATGTTATTACTCTATACAATAGGTTTTATACAAAAGATAAAATAAATAAAAATTTTTTAGAGTTAGGTTGTGGTGCCTGTAATAATTTAGGTTTTTTTCTAAATGAAGGTTTTAACTGTTATGGTATTGATGGTTCAAAATCAGCGATTTCATATGCAATAAAAAAATTTAAAAATGAAAAGATATTAAAATTAAATCTTTCTGTAGGTGATTTTTCAGAGAACATTGGTTTTAAAGATATAAAGTTTGATATTATTTTAGATAGAGCTTCAATTTGCCATAATAAATATTCAAAAATAATAAAAATTGTTAATGATATACACAAAGTAATGAAACCAGGAGGCATTTTTTTAGCTTTAGACTGGTATTCGATTTACCATACAAACTTTAAAGAGGGTGAAGAAATTGATACAAATACTTTCATTAAATCTGCTGGTCAATTTAAAGATATTGGCACAATATTTTTTGCTGATTATTCGCTCTTAAAAAAAATATTTAAAAAATTCAAAATTATTTATTGTGTTGAAAATAAAAAAATTGACATTATTACTAATCAAGTTACTTCATCATATTCATTGGTGTTACAAAAGTGAAAGATAATATAATAAAAATTATTAATAAAATTTCTGATTGTGATCAAAAAACAATTGTGAAATCTAAAGATTTATTAAAAGATGGAATTTTAGATTCATTTTCCACTCTTATATTATTAAACGAAATTGAAAAAGAATATAAGTTAAATTTAAAATTTAATGACAATCTGCTAAAAAATTTTAAAAATGTAGAGTCAATTAGCAAACTTTTACAAAAATAGTTAAATCAATTTATTTTTTTTCAAAAGTCCATTTATTTTTTCTACAAAAGTTAAGTTTTTTTTAATTATTAATGCTATTTCAAAAATTGAATTTTTACCATCAGCGTATGCCAGAAAATTCATTAAGTCTCTTACTCTGATTTTTTTATTTTCTTCATTATCTTTAATTCCTAAAGTTGAATAAAGATTTCTCTTTGTCATAAAAGGCTCACAGACTATTTTTGATTTTGGGTAAAGCCCACTTTCGAAAATATTTACAATATCTTTTAAAACATTTAATGATTGATTTAATCCATTTGAAGTAACAACTTTGAAATTATCTTTATCAGTATGATATTCAGGATATTTACCATATTTTGTTTTACAAAACCCTGATACGGGTAAGTCTACTCCTGGCGAATTAAACTGTCTTTCGTCAGATCCCCTTTCAAGGTAATTATAAATTTTAAAATTTTTCTTATGACATAAGGCTGATTTAATTGCAAAATCACTTAAAGAGTTACCATACTTACTTTCTATCATACTATAAGCTCTTTCATCACCAACGCACGAAATTATAAAACCCGATAAAAAATTATTTTTTAAATTTTTAATATTTTTAGAAATATAAACAATTGATCCTATTGTCTCTGGAATAAATATAAATTTGTAAGTATAATAATTATTTTTAAATTTCTTTTTTATATATTGCACAAGTGCTGAATTAACCACAGGTCCTGATAGCTCATTATTAGCCATAGATGGATGACAGATATAGGTAGAAAATAAAATTTGTTTTTTTGATTTGCCCTTAATTGTTATTTCACCATACCTCAAATGTCCATTTTCTTTTTTTGAGTCTATAAATGCACGATAATTGCCTTTTGGTAATTTTTTATACTTATTATGAGACATGCAAAAACCCCAGTGATCTCTATAATAAGATGTCACATAAGGAACTGCAGTTTTTTGCTTTGGAAGTGTATATATGTTTTTTTTTAGTTTATTTAAGTTTAATATCTTATTAATTGGCTCAGAATAATTTATTACATGCAAATTGTTGTCTTTGAAATTAGCAAATTTTTTTCCATTTTCATGTTCTAAATATGCCTCTTTAATATTCCATTCTTTTGGTATACTCCAATCAAAAAACTTTTGACCTGTTCTAACTTTTATTATTTTCATATCATTATTGATATTTTTTAGGTACTCTAATGTTTCTTTTTGACCATTACCTGTAATAGATCTACATATGGGAAATAAATCTTGTGCCCATTTTATCATTTTGTTATTAATCATAAAAAATTAATTACTTTTATCAGAATAAAGCATAAATAAACATAATTATAATGACAAAATATTTAAGTGGTAAAGTTATATTGATTACAGGTGCAACTGGATCATTTGGTTCAAATTGTGTAAAATATTTATTGAAAAATTATTCTCCAAAAAAAATAATAGTTTTTTCAAGGGATGAGCTTAAGCAATCTGAATTACAAAATGAAATAAGATCAAAAAAAGTTCGTTTTTTTATCGGCGATATTAGAGACAGATACAGATTATCAATGGCTATGAGTAATGTTGATATTGTTATTCATGCTGCAGCTTTGAAGCAAGTTCCAGCTGCTGAATATAATCCATATGAGTGTATCCAAACAAATATTATTGGAGCCGAAAATGTAATTTTTGCAGCAATAGAAAATAATGTAAAGAAAGTTATTGCTTTATCAACAGACAAAGCCTCAATCCCTATAAATTTATATGGAGCAACTAAATTGGTTTCAGATAAGTTATTTATAGCTGCAAATAATCTTGTTGGTGAAAAAAAAATAAGATTTAGTGTAGTTAGATACGGGAATGTTATTGGGTCTAGAGGCTCTATAATTCCATATTTTTTTCAATTATTGAAAGATAAATCTGCATTTTTGCCAATTACTCACAAAGATATGACTAGATTTTGGATTACAATTGATGAAGGAATTAAATTTGTTCTTGATTCTCTTAATTTAATGAAAGGTGGAGAGATTTTTATTCCAAAAATGAACTCAGTTAAAATTGTTGATGTAGCAAAAGCAATTTATCCAAAAGCAAAAATAAAGATCATTGGTATACGTCCTGGAGAAAAATTACACGAGTCTATGTGGTCAATTGATGAAACAAGGTCTATAATTGAATTTAAAAAGTATTATATAATTTCTCCAGAAATAAAATTTTTTGATCTTAAGTCATCATACAGCCTCAGTTATGAAAAAGAAAAAGGAAAATTTATTAATAAAGAATTTGTATATTCTTCTATAAATAATTCTAATTTTCTAAACATTAATCAGATTAAAAGTATATTAAATAAATAAAATGATACCATACTCTAGGCAATCAGTTAATAAAACTGATATTAACTATGTTGTAAAAAATTTAAAAAGTGAATTTATTACTCAAGGAAAAAAAGTAATCGAATTTGAAGATAAATTATCTAAATATACAAAATCTAAATTTTCAATAGTTTCAAATAGTGGGACATCCTCTCTTCACTCAGCATGTTTTGCTCTAAATTTAAAAAAAAATGATATTGTTTGGACAACGCCTTTATCTTTTGTCGCAACATCTAATTGCGCATTATATTTTGGGGCAAAAATTAATTTTATAGATATTAAGAGAAATACGGGTCTAATAGATATTAATCTTTTAGAAAAAAAATTAAAAAGTTTAAAAAAAAAACAATTACCTAAATTAATTATAGTTGTTCATTACGCTGGACAATCTTGTGATATGAAATCTATATATAAGCTAAAAAAAAAATATGGTTTTAGTGTTATAGAAGATGCAAGTCATGCAGTTGGCTCAGAATATTTAAACACAAGAGTTGGTTCATGCAAATATTCAGATATTACTACATTTAGCTTTCACCCTGTTAAAAATATCACTACTGGCGAAGGAGGTGCAAGTTTAACAAATAATAAAAGATATTATGAAAGAATGAAATTATTTATTAATCATGGCATCAACAAAAATATAGATAATAAAGTTAATAAAAATAAACCATGGATATATAACCAGGAGATACTTGGTTATAATTATAGACTTACAGATTTTCAAGCGAGTTTAGGAATTAGTCAATTAAAAAAAATAGATAACTTTAAAGCAAAAAAAAATAAAATAAAAAAAATATATGATAAAAGTTTTGAAAAATTGCCTATCAAAATTTTAAAAATTAATCATAAAAATAAAATATGTCAGCATTTATACGTAATATTTCTTAAAAATAATATTTTGAGATTAAAACTGTATAAATTTCTACTTTCAAGAGGAATTAAGACGCAAATTCATTATATTCCAATTTATAAACATGATTTTTATAAGAAGCAGAAATATTTTTCATGTCCTAATTGTGAGGAATTCTATAATACTTCTTTGAGTATTCCTTTTTATTCTTCTATAAAGATAAAAGATTTGAAAAGAGTAATAAAAGAAATTCATATTTTTTTTAAAAATGAAGATTTATAAAAATATTAATTTAAAAAACAAAGATGTAAGTCTTAAATTAATTGATAAAACTTATATTACTAAGGGATATCATAAATGGATAAACCAAAAAAATAATAATCAATTTCTGCACTACAAAATTAAATATTCAAAAAAAGATTTAGAACTTTATATTAGTAATTCTAAACCTCCTTTTTGCTATTTTTTTGCAATTCATGATCGTCAAACTAGTAAATATGTAGGTAACATAAGATTAAGCTCAATAGATTATGATCACAAAACCGCCACATATGGGAGAATGATTGGTGATAAAAATGCTAGTGGAAAGGGCTACGGTTCTTCAGCTCTTAAATTAGTTTCAAAATTTGCTTTTAATTACTTAAAACTAAATAAAATTCATACTGGAGTAGTTGAAAAAAACTTAGCCTCAAACAAAAGTAATTTAAATGCAGGTGCAAGAATACAAGGGATAATTTTAAACAATTATTTTGATGGAAAAAAATATTTAAATACAATTTTATTTTCAATTGATAAAAAATAAAGAAATTTAAGTAAAATGAATATTATTTTAGGTACAGTGCAAATAGGAACTAATTATGGATTATTTACTGATCATAGATTTAAAAATGATGATGAGATAGATTTAATCCTAAAAAAAGCAAAAGAAGTTGGTATAGATGAAATAGATACTGCTTCATCATATGGAGATGCTGAAGATAAGCTAAAAAAATATATTTTAAATAAAAATGAATGGAATTTTAACACTAAAATTATAAACTGTTTAGATGATATAATTACAGATTCATATTTATCAAATGTTGAAAAAAAAATTTATGAAACACAAAAAAAATTACAAACTATAAATATTGTTTACATTCATAATCCTAAAGATTTATACAAACGTAACTCAGATAAAATATTCAAATTATTAGAAAATTTAAAAAAAAATAAAATTATTAATAAAATTGGTTGTTCTGTTTATGATAAAATTGAAATAGATCACATCAAAAAATTTTCTTTTGATAATTTGCAAATTCCAATAAATATTATAGATCAAAGACTATTGGACTCTGGCACTTTAGAAGGTGTTAAAAAAAATAATATTGAAATATACGCAAGAAGTATCTTTTTGCAGGGTTTGTTATTAAATCCCAATCAGCATTTACCAAATAAAATTTTCCCACTTAAATCGTACATTTTGAGTTTTAATAAAAAAGCTCAGTATTTAAATGTATCGAATATTGAACTTGCACTAAATTTTGTTAGATCTATTGATTTAGTTTCTAAATGTATAGTTGGAGTTCAAAATTATAATCAATTTAATGAAATAATAAAAATTCCATTTAAAAAAATTAATATAAATGATTTTAAGTCTTTTCGATGTGATAATAATCAGCTTTTAGATCCAAGGAATTGGTAATGAGTGTATATGTTGATAGTCTATCAAATATTGATGTCAATTTTTTTGACATCATATTATGTGATAGTGATGAGGAAATTGAAAACTTAAAAAAACATGGATTAAAAGATCTAAAAAAAATTTATACAATCTCTCCTTATTTAATATCAAAATATAATAATAAGATAACACGCTTAGATAAATTTTGGAAAGAAGAGGAAATTGAAAAATTTCAATGTTCAATAAATCCTTTTACTGAAAAAATTTATAGAATATCAAGGTATGATTTTAGCTTGAGTCATCAAATGAGTATTGGAATAGGTCTCGAATTAAACTTATTTCACAGAACTTTATTTTATATTTTAAGCTTATCAAACCAAGAATTAAATAAAAAAATTCTACATATAAAACTAAATGAGAAAAATGAGTTATCAAAAATTATTAATTTAAACTGGGAAAAATATTTTAAAAATTTTGATAATTTTTATTTTTTTAGATCTTCAAAAAACTACCAAGTTTTTAAAAAAAATTATACCTACCTACCAAATTTATATACAAGATTATCCTTTGCTGGATTTAAAGTTTTAATATCAAGATTAATAATTTTATTAAATAAATATATAAAGATACCTTTTCGAAGAAAACAATTATTTATTCTAAAATTAAATAATTCTATCTTAGATTTAATACCTAAATTTTATTTTAGTGGATTTAATATTAAATTTATCAATATTAATGAAAAAATAAAAAAAAATGACAGGTATGTAAAAGGAACAATAGACGCCTACTCTAAATATTTTCTCAGTGAGAAATTTATAAAAATTATAAATAAAACATTAAATGAGAGAATTATAAATTTTAGACCTGATATAAATTCAGATTTATTATTTTCTATAAATGAAGAAGTTCAAAATCTAATTCAATTAAGAGTTGATACAATTCAATCTTATTACGATGTGATAAAAAAAAATAATCAATTCTTACATTCAAGTAAAAACTTTATTTTTACTAATAGTCCAATTAATAATCCAGGCTTAGCTTTGTCTATAATTTCTGATGAAAAAAAAATTAAAATGTTTTCTTTTCAGCATGGAATAACTGAAGAAATTGTTCAAAATTGTAATGAAGGTACTATTTTAAATGAAATAAATGCTTCTGATGTTTTTGTTTCTTACAATAAGCAAAATTATACTTATCATAAAAAACTAAATAGCATTTATAACAAAGGATCTGTTTTAGTTGCCGGTATGCCAGATAGAAATACTTCCATACTTAGAAAAAAATATAAAATAACTAATCCAAAAAAAATAATTTTTATTTCTTCTAATTTATACAAAGGTTATTTTGGTCAATTTTCAAATTTTTTATCAGATTTTGACAGATACATAGTTGAAAAAAATATAGTTACAAATGTTCTTGCAAAAGTAAATAGCGACGTATCTTATAAACATTATCCAGAGACTAATTATAGATTTGTTGATGAAGATCCAATTAAAAAAGACATTTCAAAACTTCCTACTATTCAGTTTATTGATAATAAAATTGACTTAAGATACTTACTTAAAAGCTACAATATATTTATCACTTGTAAGGCTACTAGTACTATATCATGGCCATTACTTACTAATAAACCTACCATCTTGATAAATTATTTAAATAATTCTCCGTTAAATAATGAGGTTTATAATTTATTTGATAAAGGAATTTTTGTTTACAATTATTATGAAAAAAACTTTGAAAAGAATATTCTCTCATTACTTAATTTGCCCATAAAAGAAATAAATAAATTATGGCTTGATAAGCAAAAACATCGTAATATTCTTATTAATAAAATCTTTAGTTCTAATTTAAAAGGTTCTGGAGATTTAGTGTACAAATATCTTGAGGAAAATTTTTTAAATTAAAATGAGTAGTCTAGTAAATTTATTTTTGAATAATGTAAAAAAACACAAATCAAGAAAGGCTATTATTATCAATGATAAAAAATCTATTACATTTGATGCACTGAATCATCTATCTAATTACTATGTTTTAGAATTACAAAATAATGAAATTAAGAAAGGAGATGTTATTTGCATTGCTGGAGTCAAAGAATTTGACTCAATAGCAATATTAATAGCTTCTTTGAAGTTAGGAGTAATATATTCTTTTTTTGATCCCGAATCTCCAAAAAAGAGAATTTTAGATATTTTTAAAAAATGTAAACCTGCGGGCATATTTGGTGACAGTATTATAAAAAAGAAAACAGAGAGTTTTTTAAAATTTAACAAAGTAAAATTTTTTAATCTAAAATATCAAAACAACAAAAAAATATCTAAAATTCGGCTAAATAATCATAAAGTAAATGAATTTAATTATTCTGAGCCAGCGTATATACAATTTACTTCAGGTTCAACTGGTAAACCAAAAGGAGTTTTAATTAAGCAAGTTAGTCTAATTAATTTTATAAAGTGGACAGTTGAGGAATATTCAAAAAATCAAAAACATGTATTTACAAATATAAATCCCTTATATTTTGATAACTCAGTTTTTGATATTTATGCAAGTTTATTTACTGGCAATACTTTAGTCTTCTTTCATAAGTTTGAATTGTCTGACCCATTAAATTTAATAAAAAAAATTGATATTTTTAAGTGCTCCATAATCTTTAGCGTTCCCTCTTTTTATATATATTTAAATAAATTGAATATTTTAAAAAAAAATAATTTAAAATCTGTTAAGAAAATAATTTTTGGAGGTGAGGGTTATCCAAAGGCACAATTAAAATCTTTTTTTGATTTATATTGCTCTAGAATCGATTTTTATAATGTGTATGGTCCTTCTGAATGCACCTGCATATGCTCAAGTTATAAAATAAACAAAAATGATTTTAAGGATTTAAAGGGTCTTCCAAATCTAGGGAAAATTATTGGATTGTTTGATTTTTTATTAATTGATAAAAAAAATAGAGTTGTGAAAGATAAAGGTGAACTCTGCTTAATTGGTCCCAATGTAGGTTTGGGATACTTTAATGACCAAGATCAAACTAAAAAATCCTTTATTCAAAATCCATTAAATAAAAGATTTATTGATATAATTTATAAAACAGGCGATGTTGTTTTAATTGATAAAAATTCAAATTTAAAATTTGCTAATAGAATTGATAATCAAATAAAGCATTTGGGATATAGAATAGAACTGGATGAAATTGTGCACGCGCTACATTTAGTAAGTGGAATAACAGAAGCATATGTATTCCAACATTATTTAAATGACATCTCTACTATAATTGCGGTAGTATCAACAAATAGCTCTATTAAATTTAATGAAAAAAAAATAAAGCAAGATTTAAAAAACAAAATACCTAATTATATGATTCCATATAAAATTTTATTTGAAAATTTTTTGCCTAAAAATGCTAATGGAAAAATTAATGGTTCTAAAATTAAATTAAATTATAAAAAAATATTATGAGAATGAAAAAATATGTACTTGTTACAGGAAGTTCCGGATTTATTGGAAGTCACATTGTAGACTCTCTTTTAAAAAGCAATCATAATGTTATTTTATATGATTTTAACAAATCAAAATATCTTAAAACTTATAGAAAAAATAAAAAATACACATTTATTGAATATACATCTAAACATAAAGATTTTAATAATCTTAAAAAAATTACAAAAAATTGTTTCTGTGTTTTTCATTTTGGCGCAATTTCTGACATTAATTATGCGCAAGATAACCCAATTGAAACGATACAAAAAAATATTATTTTCACATATAATTTATTAGAAAGTTGTAAAATAAACAAAATAAATAAATTATATTTTTCAAGCTCAATATATGTGAATACTCAATATGGAGGTTATTACAGAATTAGTAAAGAGGCATGCGAAAAATTAATAAGTGAATTTTGTGAAAAAAATAATATTTTCTACACTATTTTAAGATTTGGTTCAATTTATGGTGAAAGGGCAACATTAAGTAATTCAATAACTAGTATACTTAATCAAGCAAAAAACAAAAAAATATACCGAGAAGGAACAGGTAACGAGATAAGAAATTTTATTCATATCAAAGATACAGTTAAATTATGTATGAAGCTTTTTGATAATTATAAAAATAATAACAAATATTATATGGTTATAGGAAAGTATCCAATTAAGATTTCTAATTTGCTCAAAAAAATTAAAAAACTATACAGTAACAAAATTGAACTAAAATATTCAGGAAAAAACACACTTCATTACTCGGTATATCCAAAAAAAATAATTGAGCCTAAAATATTTACTATAACCCCATCCAAACCTATTGATTTTTGGCAAAGTATAGATAACCTAAAGAATAAGATAAAATAATGAATATATATAAGTTTCAATATATTAATAAATTTTATTACGGTTTAATTGATCAAAATAAAAAAAAAATAAGAATTATTAAAAATCCCTTTGACAACAATAAATTATCTATTGGAAAATTAATTGATATCAAAAAAGTAAAGTTTGTAACCCCATTAAATCCAAGTAAAATTTTGTGTGTTGCGCTTAATTTTAAAGGAATTACAAATTTTGATAAAAAAAAAGAGCCATTATTTTTTTTAAAATCTTCAAACTCCCTCACAATTAAAAATAGAATTAAAATTAATTTAGCCAAAACTACATGGTGTGAGCCTGAAATAGGTATAGTAATAAAAAAAAAAATTGATAACAAAACAAAAAATTTTAAAAACAAAATTTTAGGATATATAATTGCAAATGATATTACCTCAAAAAATATTTTTGGCAGAGATCATCATTTACTTCTTTCTAAATCATTAGATAATTACTGTCCAATATCAAGTTTCATAAATACAAGCTTCAATTTTAATAACAAAAATATTTATGGTTATTTTAATAATCAATTGTTAAGAAAAGGAAACACTAAAGAAATGCATTGGCACCCTGAAAAAATTCTAAAAAATATTTCTAAAAATATCACATTATATCCTCAAGATATTATCTTAACTGGCTCTCCACCTCGTTTAACGGATAGAAAATTTGTAAAAAAAGGCACAAAATTTGAAATTTACATAGAAAAATTAGGTACAATTATAAATTATTTCTAATGAATATTAAAAAATATTATGTTTTTGATTTTGATGGCGTGGTTTGTGATAGTACAAATGAATGCTTAATAACATCCTATAATGCCTACAATAAATATTCAAACAAAACAAAAAATAAATTGCGAAATGAATTAAAAGAATTTGATGAAGATGAAATTAGAATTTTTAGAAAATTAAGACCAATGGCAAGAGGAGCATTTGATTATTACATAATTTATGAGTTATTAAAAAAAATGAAATATAACAAAATTGATGATAAAATTATAATTAAATATAAAAAAAAATTAAATAAGCATAAAAGTAATTTTGTTAAAATCTTTTATCAAGAAAGAAATAGATTAAAGAAAAAATCATTAAACAAATGGATAAAATTTCACTACATATACAATGATGTAATAAAAGTTTTAAAAAAATTAAGAAAAGAAAATAAACTATTAATTGCAACTTTAAAAGATGCTAAATCTGTAAAAAATATTCTATCTAAATATAATATAGAAATAGGAAAAAATATTATATTATCTGAAAAAGAAATCGGCTCTAAATTAGAGGCGCTTAATAAATTTCAGACTAAATTAAATCTAAAAAAAAAGGATCTAATTTTTTTTGATGATAATGTTTATCATTTAATAGATCCAAAAAAAAATAATTTTAATGTCTATTTGACTGCTTGGGGACCAACTAGTAAATCTTATTTAAAATTAGCTAAAGATCATTCAATAAAGGTGGTGAGAGATATTAATAGTTTCAAATTTTTATAAAAATTATTGTAATTTTCTGCTTTTTTAATGTATTTGTAAGCAAATGTATGATTTTCACTACGGTAACAAAAAGAAAATATTATCAAATACTGAAGATTTTTTAATATTTTGTAAAAGACTATTGCCCAGATGGGTAAATGGGATTCCTGACTCTGAATTTTTAGCTATATATAAATCTTTAAGATTTATCAAATCAGCAAAACCTATTATTGTCGAAACAGGGTGTGGCGCAAGTACATTGGCTTTTTTTATGTATTGTTATTTGAATAATGGTAAATTATTTTCATGGGATACAAATGGCAGTAAGGGTAGTTTCTTAAAAAATGTGATCTTAGAGTCTATATGCTATCCTTTGAAAATAAATATTACTGACATATGGACTTTTATTCCTTTTAATAGCACAGATCCAAATATTGGTATTCCCGTTTTGAGGGAATTAAAACATAAACCTAGCTATGGTTTTTTTGATAGCTGGCATACTCTTGATCATCTGATAAATGAAATTGATTTATTTGTTAATATTTCTAAAAACAAATTTTTAATAGGTTTAGATGATGCCTATTATCAAAAAAAATATCAAAATTTATCATATGTAAACATTTTAAGGGAAAAAATAGGGCTCAAAAATATTCAAGAACAGAAAGATAATAAATGCAACTATTTTTATTTAGAAATTAGTAATTATTTAAAAAGTAAAGGTTATGAATTAAAAATTGAAGATGATTATTATCAAAAAAACTACAAAAATGACATTTTTTTTAAATATTTTTCTTCTGACAGGTTAATTATGAATAGACTTGGTATGGAAGAAAAATCAAAATTAAAAAATAGATTTAAGATTTTAAAAATAGAAAAATGAATTTAAAGAATAAAAATATAGTAGGCATACCAGCAAGAATGGGTTCAACGCGCTTTCCTGGAAAACCTCTTTGTAAACTGATGGGCAAAAGCATGATTTATCACTGCTATAAAAGATCTGAATTATCTAAATTAGCTGATGAAGTATTTGTTGCAACTTGTGATAAGGAAATTTTTCAAGAGGTTAAGTCTTTTGGTGGAAATGTTATTATGACAAAAAAAAATATAAAAAGGCCAGGGCTAAGAGTTGCAGAGGCGGCATCAAAATTATCTCTTAAAAAAAATGATATTGTTGTAGTAGTTCAGGGTGATGAGCCATTAGTAAGACCTGAAATGATTGATATTGGAATTAAAACTCTTTTAAAAAATAAAGATATTTATGTAGTAAATTTGTGTTCTAAAATCAAAGGTAAAGATTTTTTACAACCTGGAGAAATAAAAGTTGTTTGTGATAACAAAATGAATGCTATGTATATGTCTAGATCTCCAATCCCATCAAATGTTCATGAAGAATCAAAAACTGATTTTTATAAACAAGTATGTATTATGCCATTTAGATGGCATTTTATGAATTATTTTAATTTCAAAATGAAACCAACTAATTTAGAGTTACAAGAATCTATTGAAATGCTTAGAATTATCCAGAATGGTTACAAGGTTAAAATGGTACTTACTGATTATGTCAATAAATCAGTTGATAGTGAAGAAGATAGAATTGTTGCTGAGAAGATTTTACGAAAAGATGGTATTAAAGGATACTAAATGGATTTAAAAATTAAATTAAAACAAAATAAAAATTTAATTGGAACTTGGTCAATGATACCTTCTAGTTTTGTTGCAGATGTAATTACAACTACTGAAGTAGATTTTGTCATTATTGATCTTGAGCATGGCACTGCTAATTATGAAACTTGTGAAAATATTGTTAGATCAATTGAAAATAATAATAAATCACCTATAATTAGAGTCGGTTCTGATGATGAAAATATAATTTTAAGAGCGATGGAAACTGGATGCAATTCTATCATGATACCACATGTTTCAAACTCTGCTCAGGCAAAAAAAATTGTTAATTACACAAAGTATAAACCAATAGGTAAAAGAGGTTTGTCATCATATACAAGATGCCATGATTATGATCATGAAAATATTGATAAAAAATTATCTTCAATTAATAAAAAAATAACTACAGGGATACTGGTTGAAGGCAAAGAAGGTATTGATAATTTAGATGAAATAACAAAGGTTAATGGAATAGATTTAGTTTACTTGGGCTTATATGATATTGCTCAATCTCTAGATTTATCGGGCAATATTAATCATCCAAAAGTTAAAAATAAAATAATCGAATGTTATAACATCATTAAGAAAAATAAAAAATATTCTGGAATCTTTGCAAACAACCTGAATGATGTAAAGAAATTTAAAAAAATTGGATTTAATTTTATTGCTTATGTAGCTGACTCACATGCTATCAGATCCTTTTATAAGAATTTTTTCTCACAATTAAAAAAATAGTAATGAATTTAGATCTGGAAAAAATTTTTAAAAAAAAAAAAATAAATTCTTTTGTATTTATTAGAAAAAAATTAGCCTCAGCAGATATTGCAAGTGTACTAATGTTTGATTATTATAATAAAACAAAAAGCCATTTTACATATTTTGTAAAAGAAAAAAAAACTTTTAATGAAATTAAAAATAATGAGGTAATTAATAGTTTTATATCTTCTTCAGGAAAACTAAAATATATAGATTACAATAAATTGTTTACGAAATTATTCATGATTTTTTTAACATATTTTAATTTATTTTTTAAAAGTAATTTTTATATTTTTACAACATATGATAATACTTTTTTATATTCTCATTTTTTTTTAAATAAATTTTTTAAAAAAAAAATTTTCTACATAGATGTATGGTTTGTTGATTTACCAGAGAATTTAAAAAAACTATTTATTAATCAAAAAAGAGAAATCGGTATAAAGTCAAAATTTAATAATAATTATTTAATTTTTTGCAAAAATAGAGAAGTTATAAAATATAATAATTTTGTTTTAAATAATCCATATCTCAAAAAAGATATCCAAAATATTTATAAAGATTTTTTTTTAAAAAAAAATTTTTACAACAAAAATAAAAAATATATATTTTATGCTTTAAGAAACCTTGGCAGTGATGAGATGATGAGCTCTCAGCACTCTAATTTAAATTTATTCAAAAAAACAATTGAAGTTCTTAATAAAACTGATGATAACATTGTGGTATTGCTTAAGCCACATTTTATAACTGATGAAAAAATACTTAGAAATGAGTTAGCAAAATTCGATCAAAATAAATTTCAGATCACTTTTTTGCATCCAATGTCTTTGATACCATTTTGCAAGTTATTTATCTCTAATTTTTATACTCTTACAATGAATTTTGCAAAAATATGTGACGTGCCAGTAATTGAGTTTACAGATTACTCTCAGGAAACTAAAAAAATTATTTTAAATCAACCTATTGATCCTTTAAATGTAGATTATTTTTATAATTATAATGATCATCATAACTTTTACAAAAAAATTATTTCTATATTAAAATTATAGCCTATTATATAAAGTATGACATTCAGATCTAATAATAAAAAACTTAAAATAGCTATAGTTGGTTGTGGTAGAATTTTTCTGAATCACTATAAATCATTAATTAAACTTCAAAATAAATTTGAACTAATGGCTCTATGTGAAATTGATAAAAATAAAACCAAAAATTTACAAAATTATTCTTTGCCTATTTATTCATCTGTTAAAGAGTTAATAAAAAATCACCAATTAGATTATGTCACATTATGCACTCCATCCGGACTTCATTATTCACAAGCAAAGTTTTTTTTAAGTAAGAAAATCAATGTTATAACTGAAAAACCAATAGCTTTGAAATTACAGCATACTTTAAATATGATTAATTTAGCAAAAAAAAATAATTGTAAACTTTACGTAGTTAAACAAAATCGATTTAATCCTACCGTTACATTAGTTAAAAACTTAATTAAGAATAAAAAATTAGGAAAAATATATTTAGTTAATGTAAACTTATTTTGGAATAGAAATCAAAATTATTTTAATTTAGCTAAATGGAGAGGTACAAAAAAATTAGATGGAGGAATTTTTTGGAATCAGGGAAGTCATTATTTTGACCTATTGTGCTGGCTATTTGGAAGAATGGAATCAATACAATCATTTACATCTAAATTGAAAGTTAAAGTTGAAACTGAAGATGTTGGTGTAGTTAATATTAAATGGAAATCTGGTTTACTAGGATCAATGAATATGACTATACTTGCAGATAAAAATAGAGAAGGAAGTCTAACAATTATTTCAGAAAAAGGTATGATTAAAATAGGGGGTAAAGCTCTTAATAAGATTGAGTTATTTGAAATAAAAAATTTTAATATTAAACTAAAAAATAAAATCAGTTATAATACTGAGTCTGTTTATGGTAAGGGACACTTTGATTTTTATAAAGATGTATCAAAAAATAGAAATAAAAATATCCCAAATTCAATTTATCAGGAGTATATAAATACTGTTGAATTTCTTGAAAGTTCTTATTTATCATCTCATAAATCAAAAATTGTTAAATTAAAATAAATGCATTATTTTTTACATAAAACATCTGAATCAGATACAGAGCATTCAAATATTGGTGAAGATACAAAAATTTGGCATTGGTCACACATATCTGAAGGAGTAAAAATTGGCAAAAACTGCATACTAGGTCAGAATGTTTTTGTAGGTAAAAATGTAAAAATTGGAGATAATTGTAAAATACAAAATAATGTTTCAATTTTTGAAGGTGTTGAGTTAGGCGATAAAGTATTTTGTGGGCCTAGCGTTGTATTCACTAACGTAATAAACCCAAGATCAGAATTTGATAAAAAAAATCAATTTAAAAAAACAATTATTAAAAATGGCGTATCTATTGGCGCTAACAGCACAATAGTTTGTGGTAATGAAATAGGTGAATATGCAATGATAGGAGCATCTTCATTAGTAACAAAAGATATTCAACCTTATAGTTTAAGTTATGGATCTCCAGCGAAACACCTTGCATGGGTTTCTAAATTTGGTGAAAAAATTATTTTTGATAAAAGTGGAAACAGCCAATTCTGTTGTAAAAAAACTGGTGAAATATATGAAATAAAAGATAATAAGATTGTAATTATTAAAAATAAATGAAAATAAATTTAAATGATTTAAATAGACAATATCAGTATATAAAAGATGATCTAAATAAAAATATTAATACAGTTTTAGAGCATCAAAAATTTATACTTGGGCCTGAAAATAAAATTTTAGAAAATAAGTTATCTAGTTTTGTAAAATCAAAATTTTGTTTATCAGTATCTAGTGGTACTGATGCTTTACTCATAAGTTTAATGGCCTTAGGTATAAAACCTAATGATGAAGTTATTACAACTTGTTTTACATTTGTATCAACAGCCGAAGTAATTGATCAAATTGGTGCAAAACCTATATTTGTAGATATAGATCCTAATAATTGTAATTTTGATATAGACACAATCCAAGAAAAAATTAATACTAAAACTAAAGCAATTTTATTTGTAAACCTATTTGGTCTACCAATTGACTTTAAAAAATTAAAAAAAATAGCATCTAAAAATAAATTATTATTAATTGAAGATGCAGCACAAAGTTTTGGATCTAAATATTACAAAACATTTAGTTGTAATTTAGGAGATATATCGTGTACTAGTTTTTTCCCTTCAAAACCTCTTAGCTGTTATGGCGATGGTGGTGCAATATTTACTGATAACAAAAAAATCTATGATTTGTGCAAGAAAATTAGGTCTCATGGACAAGACAAACCATATAATTATGTAACAAGAGGAATCCAAGGAAGGATGGATACAATGCAATGTGCAATTGTATTGTCTAAATTAAAAATTTTTAAAAAAGAAATACTTAATCGATCAAAAGTTGCCAATATGTATATTAAACTTATAAAAAATGAATTGAGAAAAAGAAATATTGACTATTATCAATCACCAGGAAATTTGATTAAATTTTGTACTTTTTTGTTAAATCAAAATAAAAACATAAAAAGCGCCCACGCACAATTTCCAATATTTACTGAAGAACGAGATAATTTAAGAGCATTTTTGGAGAAAAAAAATATAAAAACTGCAATATATTATCCAAAACCTCTAAGTGAACAAAATATATTTAAACAGTCAAAACAAAAAAAAATGACTAACGCATTATTAATATCAAAAAAAATTTTAAGTTTACCTATGAGCCCTTATTTAGAAATAAAAGAACAAGAATATATAATTAAAAATATTTTCAAATTTTTTGATGCAAAAAATTAAAATAGCAAGTATCGTAGGAGCTAGGCCTCAATTTATAAAATGTGGTGTTATACAAAGAGCGCTAAGTAAAACTAATCACTCATTAAAACATTTTACAATTCATACAGGGCAACATTACGACTCTAATATGAGTGGAGTTTTTTTTAATCAACTCAATTTAAATAAACCTAAGTATAATTTAGGAATAGGGGGAAATTCAAATATTATAAATATTTCGAATATGATGATTAGTATAGAGAAAGTTCTTATTAAGGAAAAAATAAAAGCATTAATAGTTTATGGGGATACAGACACAACTGTTGCAGGAGCATTAGTTGCAAACAAATTAAATATAAAATTATTTCACATTGAGGCGGGTTTAAGGTCATATAATAATAAAATGCCTGAAGAAACTAATAGAATAATTACTGATCATATAAGTGATCTGTTGTTCATTCCAAATAAAATTTCAAGATTAAATTTATTAAGAGAAGGGATAGATAATAAAAAAATTATATTTTCTGGTGATGTCATGCTTGACTCAATTTTATTCTTTAAAAATAAGATAAAAAAAAATAAGAATTTTGAGAAATATTTTCTTTTAACAATTCATAGAAATATTAATTTGAATAATATAAAATTTCTCAAAAATCTATTTTTAAATTTATCACTTTGTAATAAGAAAGTTATATTTCCATGTCATCCAAATACACTTAATATTCTTAATAAATATAAAATTAAAATAGAAAAAAATATTGAACTAGTAAAAGCCGTAGATTATTTTGAAATTATTAATTTGATTTATAACTCATATTTAGTTTTAACAGATAGTGGGGGATTACAAAAAGAAACCTTTTTCTTACAGAAGCCTTGCTTAGTTTTGAGAAAAGAAACAGAGTGGAATGAGATTATTGATAATAAAAACTATTTTTTAATAGGAAAAAAAATTAATAAATTAAATGAATTTTTAAACAATTTTAATAAATCTAAACATGTAAAAAAAAATCTTTTTGGTAATGGTAAAAGTGGAGAAAAAATAGTATTTAAAATCGATAAATACTTAAAATCTTTTTAAATTAATGAATAATAAAATAGCAGCATATCTTAATCAAAACAAAAATAATTTAACTATTGATGATAGTCAGATAAAATTTTTAAATGATAATGGATATTTAATTGTAAACAAAACACAGCAATATTGGGACAACTTTAATATAAATCTAACAAATATAAAAAATATATGTGATGAATTATTAAACAAAGAAGGCAGTAAGGCTGGCAAAGAGGGAAAATTTATAAATAAAAGCAAAGTAGCTGAAGAGGGCGCATATAGATTATCAAATCTTTTAGGAAAAAATAATGAATTTCAAAAGTTTTTAACACTTCCAGATTTATTACATCCTGTGTCATCAGTTATTGGTTACAATTTTCAATTATCATCCTTCGATATGAGAGAACCTAAAATCAATAACGGATATCAAGGTCTACATTTAGATATACCACAAAGAGAAAAATTAAATCAAAAATTCAATCAATGTACAGCATTTGTACTTTTAGATGATATGAAAGTAGAAAATGGAGGTTTGAGAGTAGTACCTAGAAGTCATATTGAAATGCAGCATATTAAGTCAGGAAGTTTATATGAACATAAACGAAATAAAGATGATCATATTATAATTGAAGATGCAGATAAAAAATCAATCACAATTACAGCTAAAATGGGAAGTATTATTTTTTTAAATGTTAACACTTTTCATGCTGGTACAATGAATACTAGTGGTGAAAGAAGACGAGTTTTATTCATTAATTTTAGAGACAGGAATTTAAGATCACAAATTGAACATTATGATTTTATACCAAAACATAATCATACCAATTTTAATGAATTAGAAAAATATTTACTTAAATTACATAAAAAAAATATTTTAGAAAAACTAAAACGAAAAGTGCATATTTATAGAAAAAATATTTTTGTTAGTTTGTTATTGAAAATATATGCAAAATTTAAAAAATAAAAAAATAATTTACTACTCCCATTTATTCTCGGGATTAGAAACCTCAATTATAAAAAAAAAATGGTCTCCAACGGGAGCGCCAACAATATATAAAATTTTAGAAAAATTAGATATAGAATTTGATTTAACAATCATTTTATGTTTAAAAAATAGAGAAGAAATTTATAAAAATAGAAAGGTAAACAAGTTAAAAGTAGATAAATTAAACGCTACTATATATTTGATACCATTTTTTTTTAGAAAAAAAAATATTTTAACAAAAATAATTTCTGAGATAATGCAATTTATAATCTTTTATAAGATTTACTTAAAAATAAAGCCTAAAATAATATACTTGTCAAATTCAAATATTTTGCAATTACCTCTTATTAGTTTTTTTACAAGATCAAAAAGAATATTAAGAATAATGGGGATTTACGATAATATGAAAAAATTGAACGATATTAGTTTTTCAATTTTTAAATTAAAAAATATTTATTTAAAATTTTGTTATTCAATATTTAATGATCATACTATTGTTACACAAGATGGTTCTGGCTCAGAAATTTGGGTTAAAAATATTCTAAAAAAAAAATCTAGTTTTTCAATTATGCTTAATGGAATTACTAACAATATAAGTATGCCATCAAAAAAAAAAGTATTTGATAAATATAATATAGAGCTGTTAATGAAAAAAAAATTAATACTATTTGTAGGAAGATTAGAAGAAAAAAAAGGAATTTTAGAATTCACAAATAGTCTTAATAAATTATTAAAAATCAGAGATGACTTTTCAGTAATAATAATTGGTTCCGGAGTTCTAGAAGAAAAAGTTTTAAAATTTATTAATAAATATCCTCATTTAAATATTATAAATATTAAGAAAGTACCACATAATGAAATCAATTTTTTCTTCAATAATGCATATATATACGTATCATTGAATAAGAGAGGTAATTTAAGCAATACTAACTTAGAAGCATTAAATAATAATTGTGCAATGATAATACCTTCTTCACAAAAACAAAAAGATATAGATATTTACACAGATATATTTCTAGATAATAAGACGGTTATAAGAATTGAAAATGATGATATTGAATATGCTTTAACCAAAAAATTAGAATATATTTTAAGTAATGAAAATAAAATTAATGAAATTAAAAAAAATATTTCAGATTTTGTGCATCCTAAACTAATAAGTTGGGATAACAGGATTAAAGATGAATTAAAGATAATAAACAAAATTATTGATGAATAAAAAAATTTGTTTCGTTATTCCTTTTTTAAAAAAAGGTGGAGCACAAAGAGTTGCAATTCAATTTGCAAATTATTTATTTTCTAAAAAGTATAGTGTGGATATATTAGTTCTAAACAATGAGGGCATTTATTTTGATGAAATACAAAAAGATATAAATTTGATCAATCTTAATAAGACAAGATCGATCTTTTCTTTTTTTAATTTAATTACATACATAAAAAAAAATAATCCAGATATATTATTTGCATCCCAGCCCCATGTTTTGCCATTACTGTATTTAATAAAAAAAATTACCTTCTGGAAAGGTAGTTTAGTTGTTAGAGAAACAAATAATAAAAAAAATTACTTTCATAAAAAATATAGTTTTTTTTCTTATTTTTTATTTAATATAATTCAATATATCTACTCAAAAGTTGATTTAATAATTGCTCCTTCTTTTGGCATCTATGAACAAATAAACAAAAAAAACTGTATACATTTAAATAATCCAATAAATATAGAAGAGATTAAAAAAAAACAAAAAGAAAAAATAGATGAAAATTTTTTAATTGATAATGATTTTATTATTTGTGTAGGAGAATTCACAGATCAAAAAAGATATGAAGATGTTATTAAGTCTTTTCATGAGTGTAAAAATAAAGATTTAATTTTAGTTTTTTTAGGTGATGGATATAATAAAAACAAATATGTGAATTTGGTTAATTATCTAAAGCTTGGTAATAGAGTTTTTTTTCTTGGTTTAAAAAAAAATCCTTATAAATATATGGCTTTAAGCAAAGCCTTGATTGTGTCTTCAGATTATGAAGGAATGCCAAACGTAATTTTACAAGCACTGGTATGTAAAACACAAATTATATCATCTGATTGTAATTTTGGCCCCTCTGAAATTCTAGAAAACGGAAAATTTGGTTATTTATACCCGATTGGTAATTTGAAAAAATTGACAGAATTGATTGATTTAGTAACTATAAATAAAAAATTCAAGAATTATAATATAGAAAAAATTAAAATTTTAGATAACAACAAAATTCTTAAAGAATTTAATACTAATATTGAAAAACTTTTAAGAAAATGAAAATATTACATATAATACCTTCTTTGGAAAATGGTGGAGCTGAGGGGGTATTAGCTAGAATTTGTGTTAATGATAAAAAAAATAATCATATTATTTTATGCTTATCTTCCTATGGTTTTTATAGTGATTATTTAGAAAAAAATAAAATTCCAATTATTTATTTAAATTGTAAAAAAAAAAAAATAATATCAAAATTATTTTTACTTTGTTATCATTTTATAAGAATAAATCCTGATGTATATCAAAGTTGGATGTATGAAGCTGATTTTTTGTCATCAATTGCAAAAATTTCAATATTAAGTAGAAAAAAATTATATTGGGGAATCAGGCATTCTAATTTTTCTTCAGAACAATTAGATTTTAAAAAAAAAATTACACTTTATACATTAGGAATATTGTCAAAATTTATACCTAAAAAAATTATATCCTGTTCATTTGAAGGTATTAAATATCATTTAAAATATAAATATAGTTTAGGCAAATTTGTAGTTATACCAAATGGTTACGATCCGTATCATTTTAAAAAATCATTATCAATTAAAAATAAATTAAGGAAGAAATTTAAAATTCTTAAAGGCCAAATTGTTATAGGCATGGTTGGCAGATTTCATCCTCAGAAATCACATGATATATTAATTAAAAGTTTAAGTTATATTAAAAAAGATAATTTTATATTATTACTTGTTGGTAGAAATATTAACGAAAATAATTCAAATCTAAAAAAAATAATTAAAACAAACCAAAGAAAAAAATATAAAATTATTTTATTAGACAGTGTTACTAATATTAATGAAATTTATAATTTGATAGATATTAATGTATTGTCAAGTTCGTTTGGTGAGGGATTCCCAAATGTTTTGGCTGAAGGAATGTTGTCAGAAAGTGTAACAATCTCATCAAATGTAGGAGATGCTCAAGTTATTGTTACAAATAAAAATCATATTTTTAATATTAATAATTATTTAAATTTAACAGATTTAATTAATCAAAAATTAGAAAATATATCAAAATTTTCTAGAATTGGTTATATTGGTCGAAATAAAATTAAGTATAATTATGATCTATCAAAAATGATAAACAAATTTATTATGACATGGATGAGTCAATAAGTGATAGCCACTCCATTTACTTACTTTTTAACAATATTTTTTTTAAGTATAGTATATAATTTATTTGTAAGTAAAAATTTACGATATGTTTTATTGTTTTCTGCTAGTTTTTATTTTTATTTTTTAATTAGTATAAACTTTTTAATTATATTAATTTTTATTATAATTTTTACTTATTTTTTTGCTATAATTATAAAAAAAATTTCCAATAATTATTTATTTTATTTTTTTCTATTATTAATTTTACTACCTCTTTTATTTTATAAATATATAATTTTTTTTATTTCTAATAATGTCGGTTATATAGATATTGATACTAACAATTATATTATTCCAATTGGCCTTTCTTTTTATACTTTCCAAGCTATTGGATATTTAATTGATATAAAAAGAAAACATATTGATCCTGAAAAAAATTTTTTCTTATTTGCTATTTTTATTGCCTATTTTCCACAATTACTTGCTGGTCCGATTGAAAAATACCAAAATCTTTTTTATCAAATTAAAAATTCAAAAAATTCAAATTTAGATGATTATACTCATGGATTAACTATAATTTTTTATGGTGTTTTTTTAAAATATTGCGTGGCAAATGTTTTATCAGAGTATGTAAGTTTAAATTATGCTAACTTTATTGAATTAAGCTCAATAAAAATTTTAATTACTTTATATTTTTATTCTTTTCAAATTTATGCTGATTTTTTTGCTTATTCATTAATTGCAATGGGGACTTCTTATTTATTTGGTATTAAAATAACAAATAATTTTAATTTTCCATTTTTTTCAACTAATATAAATTTATTTTGGAAAAGATGGCATATAAGTCTTACTTCTTGGGTTTTTAATTATGTTTATTTAACTTTGGTTAGTGGCCTTTATGAAACTAAGAAGATAAACAAATTAATCAAATCACAATTATCTTTATTATTAACTTGGATAATCATTGGAGTCTGGCATGGTGCAAACTTTACCTTTGTAATTTTTGGATTATTACAATTTTTATTTTCACAAATTACATATTTTTTAGGCAAACATCTATTTTTGTCAAATAATTATTTTATCTTAAGATTTATAAAAATTTTTTTAACTTTTAATATAGTAGCTTTCACATTTATTTTAATGAAATGCAAAAATATAAGTGAATATTTTCAATTATTAATTACTTTATTCACAAATATTAATAAAACAAATAATTTATTTCAACATACTGGATTACTTATTTATATTTTATTTGGTATATCAATGATAATTACTATTGAGTTTCTTATTATAAAAGGTTTTTTTAAGAACCTATACAAATATTATTTATTCAAATTTATTAGTATTAATTTTTTGATTTTTCTTATAATTTTAATAGGAAATAATAATAATTTAAATTACATATACTTTAATTTTTAAAATGAAAAAAAACTTAATCCTGGAAGACTTAATTAATTATGTTAAGAAAATAGATAATTCTTATCATAATATAAATAAAAACTCTAAAATTTTTGAGGAAGGATACATTGATTCATATGAATTGGTTGAATTTATATTGTATATAAAAAAAAAATATAAAATAGATATTGGCAATTTAGACTTTTATTCAGAATATAAAAATTTGAAATCTATTGCAGATTATTTAGATTCTTTTATGAAATGAACTATATTAAATATTCTTTTAGATCTTCTAATTACAATATGGAGAGAGTAATCCACGCTGGTTATTTTATAGATAATGAAATAAGTAATATTACTTATGATGAAAATTCTATTTGTTTTTATTTTAATAAAAAAATTAATAAAAATAATTTTATAAATGATCTTAAAAAAATTCTAAAAAGATATCATCAAAAAAATTTAATTGAAATTGAAAATGAAATTTTATTTAAATTAAATTTTAAAAAAAATAGTTCAATAAATTTTCTTTCTGATAAAATAATAAAAAAATACGTACATGAAGTTATTTCAGGAGTAAATATTTATAGTGAGCCCTTTAGTTCTTTCATTGCATATTTAGATTATACTATAAAAAATTATTTTAAGTCTGTATTAGTTTTTAACGAAGAATTATATCCTAATTTTATTGAAATAGATACTTTGAATGAATGTAATCATTTTGACTCTTTTCCAGAGCATATCCTTTTTAATGGGCATTTTAAAGAAGGACTGTCTCATATTGATCAATTTTCTAAAACTAAAAATAAAAAATTATTTATAAAAAAAAATAATAATAAAATAAATAATGATCTTGTACAGAATCCATCTACTTGTTTTCATTTTTTTAAAAAAAGAGGTAATAAGAATATTGCAAAGAATGAAATTGTTACCGCAATAACTAAATGTGGAAGATTTGAGTCTAAAAACCATAGAGAAATTACTAGATTGAGAGAATTTTTCCTAAGAGAGTTTATGTTTATTGGTTCAAAAAATTTTGTCAATGAGACTAGATTAAAAACTCTTGATGTATTTAAAAAAATAATAATTAATTTTGAAATTCCTGGAACGATGCAATCTGCTAATGATCCTTTTTTTACACAAAGTCATAATCTTAAATCAAGTTTTCAAAAAAAATTAAAATTGAAATATGAGTATAAAGCTAATATACACAATCAAGAATTTGCAATTTTTTCATCTAATTATCATGGATTAAATTTTAGTAAAAATTTTAAAATTAAAAGAAACAGTAAATTTATTCATTCAGGCTGTATTGGTTTTGGTCTTGAAAGATTTGCTTATGCTTTTTTTGGACAACATGGCTATGATAATCAAAAATGGCCTAAAAAAATAAATAAAAGTTATTTGAAATGGAAAAACAATAAATTTATATAATGAAAGATACTTTTTTTTATAGAAATGTCAAAGATTCAGATTCTTTACTTATTTCAGAATGGTTGGCAGACAAAAAATTAAACCAATTTTTATCATCAGCTTTTAGAAAAAAGCATTCTAAAATCTTTATAAAGATACTTTTTAAAAAAAAAGACAATTTATGGTATGTTTTTGGAAATAATAAAAAAATTATTGGATGTGTAATTTTAGATTCAATTGACCACACTGACCGCATTGCAAATATTTGGTACTTAAATTCAAACAAGAATATGCATAGAAAAAATTTAACTTATAGAGCTATATCTCAAATTATTAAATTGAATGAATTAAATCTTAATAGTTTAATTGCATGGACTTTAGATTCAAATTTTAAATCTATTAAATTATTAAAAAAATTAAAATTCAAAAAAATTGGTGAAATTGAAAAAACATTCTTTTTTAAAAATAAATATCAAAACAGGATTTTATTTAAAAGATTACTTAAATGAAACTTTTTTTTTTTAATTATACTAATATTTTAATAAGCTTACTTTTTTCAATTTTTTTATTTTTTTTTATTGATAATGTTGCATATTATTTTGGCTCAAAACTTTTTTTAGACAAATATTCTATTATAAATAAGATTGAAAAAAATAGTCCTGATATGTTAATTTTGGGTAGTTCTACTTCTAAATATTCACTAAATCCTAATTTTTTAGACATTAAATCATTTAATTCATCATCTAATGGCAATGGTATAATTTATTCAGACTTAATACTAAATAATATAAATGATCAAAAAATTAAATATATTTTACTTGGCATTGATCCAGCAAATTTCTCCGATACAGAATATACGGAAAATTATGAAGAAATGTTATTATTTGATAACCATCCTTATTATTTTGAAAATTTATTATTAGAAATAAAAATGTTTAATTATATTACTAAAAAACTTAAGTCTTTTAAGTTACGATCATTGCCTAAAATAATAAAGAATTATTATTCTGAAATTAATTCAAATGGTTTTAATTCATTATATGGAAATTTTATTGAAGAAAACGAAAATTATATCAATGATAATACTTATCAATGCTCAGATTATTCATTAAATACCTTTTCTGCATCTGCATTAAAAAATATTGCAAAGTATGCTTCTTCAAATGATGTAAAAGTAATTGTGACAATTGTTCCATTATATGCTGGCATCGAAAATAGCCCTGATGGAATGCGAAGTAACAACCCATGTTTTTTTTCAATAATGAAATTTATTAACAAAGTTTCAAATAATAACAATTTCTGCGATTTAACAAAAGATTATCCAGATGATATTTACAAACTTGCAAATAATAAAAATTTTTTTTATGATGCTTCACATTTAAATAATAAAGGTGCAGATATTTATTCAAAAGTAATGAATACATGGATAAATGACATTTGTTTTTGAAAAAATATGATACCATATTATTTATTTTTATTTCTACCTTTATTATCTATATTTAGTTTAAATAAAAAAAGTAATATAGTTTTTTTTAATATTTATGTTTTTGTACTAATTTTTTTTATTGGCCTTAGATACGAAGTAGGTGGTGATTGGGATAATTATTATACTTTATATTTAAAAATTAATAATTACAGTTTTTTTGAAATTTTTTTTCTTAATAAAGAACCTGGCTTTGTGCTTGTAAATTATATTTTAAGAATTTTAAATTTAGGTTTTGTATCTACTAATTTATTTGCAGCTGTAATATTTATTTATGGTTTATATTTTGTTTGTGTTCGACAAAAATATCCCTGGATAGGTATAATTATTTCAATTCCATATTTTATTTTTGTTTTCTCAATGGGCGCAACTAAACAATCAATTGCGACAGGTTTCATATTTATATCATTTATACATTTAGCTGATAAAAAAAATATTCAGTTTGCATTATTTGTTCTTCTCGCTTCTTTATTTCATTATAGTGCTTTTTTTGTTTTTATTTTTTTATTTTTAAATTTTAAATTAAACAAAAAAAATATTTCATACTTGCTTATTATTTTATCAATAATAGCAATAGTCTTTTTACCAATTTTTTTAAAACAATATCTAGCTTATATTACTGACAAAATTCAACAAACAATTGCGCAAGGAGTTTATTTTAGAATGGTCCCCGCTTTAATTTGTTCATTTTTGTATATATACTTATTTAATAAAAGAATTTTCAATTATGATGATGATAAAATATGGTTAATGATGTCGTGTTTAGTCATAATTTTTGTCCTGTTTTCATATAATTTTAGTGCGGCTGTGGATAGATTTTTATACTATTTTTTTATTTTACAAATTATTACTATTTCTAGAATTGCAAGTTTATTTAAAAATACAAGTAATGTTCTTATCTTCAAGTTGTTAATTTATTTATATTCAATTATTGTATTTTATATATGGTTTAACTTTTCGAATCATTATTTTATGCATGTACCATATAATTTATATTTATTTATAAATTAAAATTACTGGATTTAATTTGTTTATAATATATACAAATTTCTGTGGACTCAATTTTAGACGGATATAAATTAGATTTATTTAAGTTTTTTAAAAGATATTTTATTGCAATAATTATTTTTACAATTATTGGTTTACTTTTAGGTCGCTTTCTAGATAATAATCTTAACACAACTAAAGTAGGTATTAATTTTAGAATTTATTATACTGTAGATAATAAAATTTCACAAAAATATGAATATGCATATAATTTAATTCACCATCTTTATACACAAGACTCAACAGTAACCATTACACCAGATAGAGTTAATGACGTTGGTAATGCTGTTAAACTTATTAATTATAATTTCAAAAGTAAATTAATTAATGATTTAAAAGATCTCTTTACTGACAATAAAAATAAAAACCTAATTTTTTTTGCAAATTTACATGTAAATAGTGACGAACATTTAGAGTTCGAATTTGAAGTATCAGGTGATAATAATATTTATTATCCGCGTGAAAAATTAATTAAATTTCAAAATGATTTATCTGATTCAATTAATCAATATTTTTTTCAAGAATTTATGGATTATTATAATATTTATGATAAAAATTCTAAAATATCATATCGTCAAATTCTCAAAAATCATGAATTAGAATTAATTATTCAAAAGTTTTATGAACTTCAAAAAGATATATATAATTCACCTCAAAGTTTAGATTTGTATGAATATGCTGGTAAATTTATTAGGGATGAAATGCGAATTGATCATAGTAAAAATGAATTATCAAAAACCATAAGTGAAATTAAAAATAAAGATATATTAAAGCAGCTTCGTGTGGGTAAAATTAAAGAATATAGTTTACGTTTATTAAATGTTAAATTTATTACAACTATACCAATTGTTTTCATGATTATATCAATTGCATTCTTTTTATTTTTTGATGAATATTTTAAGAAAAGAAAAAATTAAAATTTTAAAAATTTTTTCTATTAACAAATTATTAGAATATCTAATAATTTTGTTACCTTTATCATTAGTCTTTAGCAAGTCTGCAGGTGAGATTATTACTTTTTTTATAATATTTTTATTTTTGTCAATAATGATTTATAAAAAAAAAATTAATTATCTTTATAATAAATTTTTTATAATATTTATTTTATGGTGTTTATATATATTGACTTTATCCCTAACATCATCAAACATTTTATTATCTTTAGAGGCTACTTTATTCTTTTTAAGATTTGGTATTTTGGCTTTTGCAGTCTACTATGCATGCCATTGTAACAAAAATTTTATTATCAATATTTATAAATCATTACTTATGTTTTTTTTAATAATTTTTATTGACTCTATAATTCAATACTTATTTGGAAAAAATATATTCGGCTATTTATATACAGAAAATAGAGTAAGCAGTTTTTTTAAAGATGAAAAAATTCTAGGCTCTTATACAAGTATGTTTTTATCAATTCTTCTTTTAATAACTTATTATCTTATACGTCAAAAAAAATATTATTTTTATATATCAATAACCTTAATTGCTTTTTTTTTAATTATTCTATCCAATGAACGTGCTGCATTTATAAATTTTATAATAATTATCACTTTTTTTATTTATTATATTTCAAATAATTTAAGAAATTTTGTTTATATTTTCCTATCATTTTTAATGATTTTATTAATATCATTGTATTCTAATGTTAATCTAAAAGAGAGAATTGTAGATTTAACAATTAAACAAATAACAACAATTGATTATATAAACAATAATCAAGATTTTGAAAAATTTAATTTTGTTCCATCTGTATACAAATACTATTATAATTCTTCTTATAATATGTTTTTGGATCATAAATATTTCGGTATTGGGCCAAAAAATTTTAGATATATGTGCAAAAAAGAAAAATATTATCATGATAGAAGTTGTAGCACACACCCACATCATCGATTTTTACAACTTTTTACAGAAACTGGAATAATTGGAGCAACTCCATTTGTTTTAATATTTTTGTTTTCTTTATATAAAGTAAGCTTTGTTTTTATAAATAAACATAAATTCTCATTTGCAACTTATTTATTTTTTCTAAATATTCTAATTTACTTTAATCCTTTACTGCCATCTGGTAATTTATTTGGTAGTAATATAAACTTGATATTCTTTTTCAACCTTGGGTTATTCTTTTTTATGAATAGTAAATATATAAATGATAAAATTTAAAAGTAAAAAAAAAGAAATAAAATTTAATACATCAAAATTTGTAGTTAATGAAAATGTAAAATCAAAAAACTTAAATAAAGATATTATATTCGATATTTCTGTTACCCAAATTAAAAATATTGATAACAAAAAAATTATAATTATTTCTTCAGATATAATTTGGTTTTCAGAAAAATTAACTAATGAAATTGAGCAAAAAATAAACTCAAAATTTAATATCCCCATAGATAATATTTTGTTATCTGCAACACATACTCATGGATCTCTTCAAACTGATGTTGAATTTAAGTTTGGTCAATTTGATAATAAATTTAATAACACGATAGTAGAAAATATTATTAAAATATTAAGTGAATTATCTGAGCTAGCTTACAATAAAGCTAATATATCATTGGGTGCGGATACTATTAATAAGATATCTGTAAACAGAAGACTCTATACATATACATTTAAATTAAATGAACCTTTTAAGAGAAGTCAAAATAGACCTAACTTAAATAAAAATATTACAAATAATTTATTTTCTTTAATATTTAAATCAAACGAAGATGAAATTTTGTTTGTTATTGTTATTTTTTCATGTCATCCAGTTACTGATAAAGAGCATATCACTGGTAAAGATTATCCAGGTATTATAAAAAAAAAAATTGATGAATATTATGGAATAAATAATTGTATATTTCTACAAGGTTTTTGTGGTGATATAAATCCAAACTTTATAAAAAATAATCTCACATTCAAAGAATTACTAATAAGTTACATTATAGGTCCATCATTTCGCAAACCAACAGATGCAGAAAAAAATAAGTTTACTAATATTTTAACTGAAGCATCAATTAAAACAATTAATAAAAGCAAGAAACTTGAAAATCTGGACTTAAGATTATCGACAATCGAGAATAAAATTAATGACATTGAACAAAATCAAATCGAAAGAAATCTTAAAATTAAAAAGCTATCAATAAATGATAGATATTCTCTAATTTTTATGAATGCTGAGATGTTAAATGATTATGACATTTATGATAAAGATTCAGCAATATCAGTTGGATATTCTAATGGCATGATAGGTTATATTGCTCCTCAAAAAGAATATAGATATGGAGGGTATGAGATAAATGGTTTTCTAAGAAGATTTAATTTAATTAGGCAGATTCACCCATCTGTTGATCCTAAGATCAATAGTAACAGATTATTATTAAATTCCTATAAGGTAAATAAAAGGATATTTAAAAATAAAATTAAAACATATTTATATAAAAACTATAAAATTAATTATATTTCTAATCATATCAATGAAGATGATATAAATAATATAATTGATATATATGAAAGAAATAATAATTTTGTAAATATAAAAACCGCATTAAATAAACTTATAGGATCTTTTGCAGTTATTATAAGATATAATGATGATATTCATAGTGATATATTAGCATTCACTGATTCTATTAGATCAATTCCACTATTTTATAATAATACAAAATCTTTAGTTTCATTTGATGTATTTGATATTATTTTCGAAAATAACAAATTAGATTTTGATAGTAAAAGCTTGCTAGAATTAAACATGAGTGGTTATTGTTTAGATAATAAAACTATCTTTAAGAATATATTTCAAATTAAACCAGGTGAAATCTTAATGTCTAATAATGAAAATAATTTACCTTATTATACATTTCTGCCTAATACACATTATATTGATTACAAAGAAAATCAATTACTTAAAAATCTTGATAATATTTCTAATATAATTTTTAAAAGATTAATAAAAAAATATCAAAATAAAACAATTCTTGTGCCTCTAAGTGGAGGCTTGGACTCAAGATTTGTATTATCTAAGTTGGTTGAATTAAAATGTAAAAAAGTTGAAGCATTTACATACGGTGAATATAATAATGGCGAATATCAAATTGCAAAAAAAATTGCTCAAAAACTAAATGTTAAATTGACATTTATTGGTACAGTTGCAAAAGATACTAAAAAATATTTTAATAACAAACAAAGATTAGACTATTTTTCATATAGTAGCAGTTTTTGTTCTGTTCCCAATATGCAAGAATATTTTGTTCTCTGTAAAATATTTGATGGTAAATTATTTGAGGGGAAAGATATTGTTATAGTAAATGGACAGGCTGGAGATTTTATTACAGGAGGACATATTCCACAAAATGATAATATAAAAAACGAAAAAAACCTAATCTATGATAACATAATATTTAAACATTTTAATTTATGGGGAAACTTGTCTTCAAATAAAAACAAACAATACATTATTGCTCAATTGAAGAAAACTTTACAAAATAATGATATAAATTTAAATGAATTCCCAATTGAATATTATTATTCATATTGGGAGTGGATGGAGAGACAGTCTAAATTTGTATCAAATCAGCAGAGAGTTTATGAATTTTTTAATTTAGAGTGGTATTTGCCCTTATGGGACAGGGAATATTTAGATTTTTGGAAAAATTTAGATTTAAAATATTTAAAAAACCAATATTTATATAAATTATATCTTAGTAATTGGAATTACAAAAATGTTTTTGATAAAGATTATAATAGAGGAAATGTTAATCCATGGATTGGATTAAATAAAACAGTTATTTTCATAGCAAATATATTTGGATTTATATTAGGTGCTGACAAAAAAAATCTAATTTACAATTATTTCAAATATTTTAATCATTATTCTTATCATTATGGTGTCTATAAATATTCCTATTTTTTCATAAGAGCTAAAAATATTAGAAATCACCTATCATTATATGTAGAGACATTTATTAGAGATTTTGCTTACTCTTGGTACGATAAAAATAATAATAATGAATGATTAAAAAAGAGTTTAATGTTGAAAAATTAGATTATAGAAATAATCATGATATAAAAAAATTAGTATTTTTTTTGAAAATATTATTTGAAGATTATTCAGAAAAAAAATGGTTTGACGAATTTAAATTTAGTCCGCTACCTTCTCATACTTTTTATTCAAAACACGAAGATAAAGTAATAGCTCACTCAGCTCTTATTGGATTAAATTTTGTTAAAAATGGAAAAATTTGTAAAGCTTCAAAATTTGAAGGTTCATTAATTGATATTGATTATCTTAAATCTTTACCAAATAAGTTTAATAAAAGAATATTTGAAAAAATATGCATTGAAATGATTAATTTTAATAAAAATCAAAAAAATGCATTTATTTTTGGATTTCCATCTATACAAGCTTCAAAGACTCAAAAAAAAGCTGGTTTTAAAATATTAGAAAAAAATATAAAAGTTAAAATATTTCCACTAAATATTAAAAAAATTTTTAAAAATCAAAAAAATTTATTAAACAAAATATTCATTTTTAAATTTAATTTTTTTAATAAACTATTTGTAAAGATTATTTCAAAAAAAAATAATGACATAATTTTGTTTACAGATGACTATTACGATGATCTTATAAATTATCAATTAGAATATTCAAAAAAAAAACCTAATAATTTTTTTATTTTTATAGATAATAAATATATCAAATGGAAATTTAATAAAGAAGATAATAATTATATCTATATATTGCATACAAAAAACCAATTTAAAGGATATTATGTTATTCAAATAAAAAAAAATGTTGTTAGTTTTTTAGATATTTCGGCAAATAACATTTTTGATTATGTTAAAATTTTAAGGCATGCAGTGTTTTTTTTTAAAAATTCAAATTTTAAATATATAGATATTTGGCTAGATATTGAAAATGCATCTTTAAAATTAAAGTTCGCACTTTTTATTTCTGGGTTTATTATATTTTATAAAGTAAAAAAAATAATTCTTTTTTATTCTCATTTGCAGTATTATTTAAATTCTATTTTAATTAAGAAGATATTATTAAGATAAATTAATGAGTAAGAATTTTTTTTTTATAGTTAACTCAGCTGATTTTTTTATATCTCATAGGTTGCCAATAGCTAATAAGCTTAATAAAGATGGCTACAAAGTTTTTTTACTTTCAAGCTATTTCAATAAAAAAAATTTAGAAATTTTAAAATTATTTAACATAAATATTATTAATATAAATTTGAATAGAAGCTCTTTATTTTTTTTTAATGACTTAATTGCTTTTATTAAAATTTATTCATTAATATTAAAATTTAAACCAAAGATTATGCATTTGGTAACTATTAAACCAATACTTTATGCTGGTATTATATCTAGAATTACCAATACTAATACTGTCATAGCCCTAACTGGTCTAAATTTTGTAAAGTATATAAATATACAGTTATCAAAGTTTTATTTAAAACCAATTTACAAATTTTTTATATTTTTATTGAAATTTGTTTTAAATAATAAGAATTCTAAAATTATAGTTCAAAACAATGATGATTATAATTTTGTAGAAAAGATGATAAAATATAAAAATAATAAAATATTTTTAATAAAAGGTAGCGGTGCTAATTTATCTGAATATACTTATACTCAAATTCCAAATCATAAAATTCCTAAAATAATATTTCCCGCGAGAATGTTATGGGATAAAGGTGTGGAAGAATTTGTAGAAGCTGCTAAAATAATAAATAATAAAAAAATAATCGCTAAATTTTATTTAGTTGGCTCATATGATCCTGATAACATTAATGCTGTACCAATTAAATACTTAAATAATTTAAAAAATTTTCAAGGTATTGAATGGGTTGGTTATTCAGACAACATGTATAATATTTACAAAAATTCAACATTAGTTGTACTTCCTTCTTACAAGGAGGGCTTTCCTAAGTCATTGCAAGAAGCAGCTTCATCTGGTAGGGCAATAATCACAACAGAAACAAGTGGATGTAGAGATGTAATTGAAGATGGAGTTACTGGTTATCTCGTTCCTGTTAATGATTACAAAATATTGTCAGAAAAAATATTATATTTGATAAATAATAGAGATATCTTAATTAGTATGTCAAAAAAAAGTAGAATAAAAGCAGTTAATGAATTTGATGATAATTTAATTATTAATCAACATATTCAAATATATAATATGTATGGAGTCTAAAATTAAAACTAAAATACTAATAACTGGCGCTAATGGAAACTTGGGAAAAAAATTAGGTAATTTTTTGTTAAATTTTAATAATATAGAAATTATTAATTTGATTAAATCTGAACAAAATGAAATTCTACATGATGAAAATCATAACCAAATAATAAAATCTAATATTTCAAATATTGAATATTTAAGAAATGTAATAAATGAAATAGATGTTGTTATTCATTTAGCATTTCCAAATAATAAGAGTAAATTTTCAAAAAAAGAAATATTAAAAATTATTAAAATTAATAATAGTTTTTTTAATCTAATGGTAGAAAAAAAAGTCAAAAAATTTATTTATTTAAGTACGGCTAAAATTAAAATTTATGAAAAATTAAATAATTTGAATACTTCGAATTACGAATCTTGTAAATTAAAAATTGAGAATGAATTTTTAAATATTGCAAAAAATAACAATATAAATTTAGTTATTTTAAGAGCAGGTATTGTTTATGGCTCAAATATTAATAATAATTTCAGCAAATATATAGATTTAATTAAAAAAAATAATTTTATTCCCTTAATAAGTAAAAAAATTTATAAAAATATAATTTTTATTGACTATTTTTTAAATGGTATTTTATATATTTTAAAAAAAAATGACTCTTATTCAAAACCTGTTTATCTTTATGAAAGAAATATAAATCTTTTAGAATTTACCCTAAAAATTCAAAAAATTCTAAGAGTTAAAAATAAAATAATTATTTTACCAAATTTTATTATAATAATTTTAAAGTTTACACGTTTGTATCAAGTAATTTTTAAAAGTTTATATGATAGTTTTTATATTAAAGAAAAAAGTATTTATAAAATTGCAGATGATCAATTAAGTGAAAAAGTTTTTTATCATAATATGTCCAAGTCATTTGAGTTATAAAATGCAAATTTTCAATCTTATTTTTAAATCTATATCAATTATTTTAATAATTTTATTAATCATTATACCATCAGCAATTATATCTATTATTATTATTTTAGACTCAAAAGGACCTGTTTTACATTGGTCTAAGAGAATTGGAAAAAATAATAATATTTTTCTAATGCCTAAATTTAGAACAATGAAAACTGAAACTAATGATGTCGCCTCTCATTTATTAAATAATCCTGAAAAATATATTACTAGATTTGGAAATTTTCTAAGGAAGACTAGTATAGATGAAATTCCACAAATTTATTCAATTATAAAAAATGATATGAATTTTATTGGCCCTAGGCCAGCTTTACATAATCAAAATGATTTAATTGAGATGCGAACTAAAAAAAATATTCACAAAATTAAACCTGGCATTACTGGATATGCTCAAGTAAATGGAAGAGATATTTTATCAATTGAAAATAAAGTTGATTACGATAATCAATATTACCAAAATAATAATATGATTATGAATTTAAAAATTATACTCAAAACTTTGATTCTAATATTTAAACGCACTAACATTAAACATTAAAAAAATGAAAAAAGATTTTAAAAATATTAATATTGCAATTATTGGAATAGGATATGTTGGCTTCCCACTATTAGAGAGTTTTTCGAAAAAATTTAATGTTTTAGGGTTTGATATTAATAGAAAAAAAATTAATAAAATGCATAAATTGTATAAAAAGTATAAATTTTCATACAGTGAAAATGATCTTGAAAATTCAAATTTTTTTATAATTTGTGTACCTACCCCCTTGAAAAGTAATAATTTGCCGGATTTATCATTGCTTATTAATGCAACAAATATAGTAGCAAAAAAAATTAAAAAAAATTCATCTATAGTTTTTGAATCCACTGTATATCCTGGTGTAACTGAAGATATCTGTATTCCGATACTAGAAAATAAATCAAACTTGAAACTAAATAAAGATTTTTATGTTGGTTATTCTCCTGAAAGAATTAATCCAGGAGATAAAAATAATACCTTGGAAAGAATTAAAAAAATTGTATCAGGCTCAAATAATAAATCACTTAATTTTATAAATAATATATATTCAGCTGTTATCAAAGCAGGTACATATAAAGCCCCTAGCATAAAAATAGCAGAAGCTGCTAAAGTAATTGAAAATGCCCAAAGAGATATAAATATTGCCTTTGTCAACGAGCTTTCAATTATATTTAATAAATTAAACATCGACACGAATGAAGTTTTAAAAGCCGCTAAAACTAAATGGAATTTTTTAGATTTTAAACCAGGTTTGGTTGGAGGTCATTGTATTGGAGTTGATCCATATTATCTTTCCTATATTTCAGAGAAGTCAGGAATACATCCAAAGATCATACTATCTGGAAGAGAAATAAATGAAAAAATGTCTAAACATTATTTTAAAAAAATTAGTGAGAAATTATTTCAACCAAAATCTAAAAATAAAATATTAGTTTTAGGAATAACATTTAAAGAAAATATTGACGATTTTAGAAATTCAAAAGTTGTAGATTTATATAGATATTTTAAAAAAAACAATTACAAAATAAATATTTCTGATCCTTTTGCAGATAAAGTGGAAGTAAAAAAAATGTATAATATAAATTTATCCAACTTTTCTAAAAAAATAATTAATGAATATAATGTTTTAATTATAGCAGTAAGTCATGAAAAATTTAAAAAAATAAATTTCCAAAATTATATAAAAAAAGGTGTAAAAATTTTTGATTTAAAAAATGTTGTTAAAAAAAATATAAAGGTTGAAAAATTTTAATGATAAAAAATATTTTAAATTTAAGAAGAATTTATAAAAAAATTATAATTATTTCTAATGATTTTTTTTTAAATCTATCATCATCATTGCTTCTTATAGTATTCTTATTCGATACAAACTATAATAATTTACCATTTTTGATATTACCTTTAATTTTATTTTTACCCCTTTTTTTAATATCTGATCTCTATAATAACATTTTAAGGTACTCTGGTTTTAGCTATTATTTTAAAATAATTAATTCATCATTATTATATCTATTTATTTATACACTGATTTTTAATTATTTTTACCAAATACCAATTAAATTTCTAATTTTCCAACCTATCCTATTTTTTATTTTTATATTATTTACAAGATCAATAATTTTAGTGATTTTTTCATTTTATAGAATTGATAAAACAAAAAAAAATATAATTATATATGGTGCAGGAGAGGCGGGATATAAATCATTAAAACTTCTGAAAAATATATATAATATTATCTGTATTGTTGATGATGATTTAAATAGAGAAAAAGAAACATTGAATGGATATAAAATTTATCATCCTGATAATCTAAAAAATATTATTAAAAAAAATACGATAGAGTCAATCTATATTGCAATTACAAATCTATCTTTTTCTCAAAGAAAAGAAATTATAAAAAATATTAAAATTTATGACATTAAAATCAAAATCCTTCCTGATCTTTCTTTAATTTTGGATCAAGAAATAAAATATTCAGATTTTAAAACTATTAATGAAGATGATTTACTAGATAGGCAAATAAATTTAAATAATTCAAATTTTGATTATTTGCAAAGCAAAAAAGTACTAATTACTGGAGGAGGTGGTACCATAGGTAGCCAGCTAGCTTTGCAATTATTAAACATTAATATATCTAGTTTAATAATAATAGATAATTCTGAATATAGTTTATATAAGTTAGAGCAAGAAATTCTTAATTATAATTATGTAGATTTTAACATTTATTATTATTTAATTGATATTAATAATAAGGACGCATTAGAAGATCTTTATAAAGAATTTGAGCCTGAAATTGTTTTTCACACTGCAGCTTATAAGCATGTTCCAATAGTTGAGAATAATATTTATGCATCTATCAAGAATAATTTTTTTGCTACTATCAATTTAGTTGATATATCAATCAAATACAAGACTGACTATTTTTTATATATATCAAGTGATAAAGCAGTTAGACCCACTAATGTTATGGGTGCTACAAAAAGATTATCTGAAATTTATATTCAAAAGATTGATAATATAAATAATTCTTTAACAAAGTTTAATATAGTTAGATTTGGAAATGTTATCGGATCTTCTGGTTCAGCAATTAATTTATTTACAAAACAAATTCAAAATGGTGGCCCTGTTACAATTACTCACCCTAATGTAACTAGATATTTCATGACAAAAAAAGAGGCAGCTTTATTAATTTTTGAGTGTTTTAATCTCTCAAAAAATAGTGAAATATTTTTATTAGATATGGGAAAGCCTATAAAAATTTTAGATTTAGTAAAAAAAATGATCAAACTTTATGGTCTAAAAGAAAAAAATATAAATAATTTAGATGGTATTGAAATCAAGTTTACGGGACTAAGAAAGGGTGAGAAGATATATGAGGAACTTCTTGTTGATCATAAAGCAAAAAAAACTTCAAATAAATATATTTATATCTCTGATGAAAATTTTGATAAAATTCAAAACTTTAACACTGATATTGTTGATTTAAGAAAACACATTAATAATAACAATATGATTTCTGTTTTAAATATTCTTGAAAAACATGTTGAATCTTTTAAGCACTCATCTAAATAAATAAAATGGCAAATTCGAATATTACATTTATTAATCATGCTTCTGTAAAAATTTCAAATAATGAAACAGCCATATTAACCGATCCATGGTATGAAGGTAACGCATTTAATAAAGGTTGGCTATTATTATATGAAAATAATGATAAAGAGATAATACAAACTTTATCAGATATTCAATATATATGGATTTCTCATGAACATCCTGATCATTTTTCAATACTTTTTTTTAAAAAATATTTAAAATTAATACTTGATTGTCAAATAACTGTTATTTTTCAAAATACAAAAGACAAAAGAGTAATTAATTTTCTTAAAAGTTTAAATATTCCAACATTAGAACTTACTGAAAATAAATTTTTTAACTTAAGTAAAAATTTTAAAATAAAAATAATTAAATCTGATTTTTATGATAGCGCTCTAATTGTACATGTAGACGATAAAGTAATATTTAATTTAAATGATTGCCCAATTGATGAAGCTAAGTTACTTGAATCATTTAGAAATAAACATGGTAAATGTGATATTCTTTTAACTCAATTTAGTTATGCGGCATGGAAAGGTGGTAAACTAAATGAGAAATGGAGAATTGATGCAGCCAAAAAAAAATTAGAATCTATTAAATTACAATCCAACATTTTAAATCCAAGTATTATTATACCTTTTGCAAGTTTTATTTATTTTGCAAATGTTGAGAATTATTATTTAAACGATCATTCTAATAAAGTAAGCACATTAATCGATTATAAAATTAATCATAATCTAAATTTTGTAATAATGCAGCCTAATGAAAAACAAGATTTAAAAAATATTTCGCAAAATAATCAAAGCATAGAATTTTGGAACAAGATCTATAAAGATATTGATAATAAACCAAAATATAAATTCAATGAGTCAATTAGTGAAAATGAACTTTTTAATGCTTTCAAGGTATATCAACAAAAAATTTTCGAAAAAAATTCTAAATTTTTGTTATATTTTATGAGTAAGATTCCATTTTTAAATCTTTTTTCAACAATAAAAATATTATTAGTTGATACTAACACAGTTTATAAGATAAATATTTTTAATGGAATGAAAAAACAATCAAGTAAAAGTTATGATATAGAAATGAATTCAAATTCTTTATTGTTTTTATTAAAAAATAGTTTTGGTTTTGATACTTTAACAGTAAATGGATGCTTTGATATTTCGAATTTTAATTCATTTTCTAAGTTTGCTAAATTCTTTTCAATTGGTAATTTAAATAATCTAGGTATATTTATCAATCTTAAAGTATTAATAAATTTTAATTTGTTTATTCTTTTCATAAATAGATTGAAGGCAGTTAGAAATAATATGCTAGATGAATAAAATATTAAATTTGATCCAACGCTTTTAATAATTTTTCAATTTCATCTTTGTTATTATAATGAGTCATACTGAGTCTTACTACCCCATCATCTGTGTTAATGCCAAGACCTCTTAAGCATCTCCAAGCATAAAAATTATCATTTCTAGTTGCAATTCCCTTAGAGACTAAAATATTACTAGCTTCTTTTGATGATTTATTATTAACTGTGAAAGATATAGTTGGCGCTCTATCTTTATTAAAAATTTTATTTTTTCCAATTAATTTTAAATTTGCTCTATTATCTATATATTCTAAAATGGGATTTGCAATTTCCTCTTCGTGCAATGAGATTAAATTATTAACTTTAATAATTTTTTCTCTAGTTGATATATTGTCATTACTAAAGTGATGATTATATAAATCCATCATGTATTCATAAATACCAATTAATGATACTAGCTCTTCATGATTAGGTCCTCCAGGATTAATCGTATAAGGATAATCTCCCTCTAGAAATTGGTGGTTTTGATTTGGTAGTTTTTTTAAAATATCTTCCCTTCCATAAAGCAATGCTAAATGTGGTCCATATGTTTTATACAAACTAAAAGTATAAAAATCCACTCCCAGTTCCTTTAGATCAGGGAAACCATGAGGAGCGTAAGAGACGCCATCACCTATAACTATTGCATTAGCCTGATGTGCCAGATCAGAAATTTTCTTTAAGTCGTTGACTGTACCAACTATATTTGAACAATGAGTTATTGCTACAATTTTTGTTTTATTTGAGATTAATTTTTTTAATTTCTCTATTTCTAACTCACCTGTATTTGTATTTATACTCCATTCTTTTATTACAGCGCCAACTTCTGATAACCTTCTCCAAGGACTTATGTTTGCTTCATGATCTTGATTGGTTACAATTACTTCATCGCCAGGTTTAATATTATTTTTTAAAGCATTTGATAAAACATATAAATTTATTGATGTTGAGCCCCCAATTATAATCTCTTTTACATTTACATTAATCATTTTTGCAAAAAACTCTATTGCTTTATCCATATTGTCACCAGCAATTTTTGACATAGGATATTCTGCATATGGTTGAACTTTTGTGGAAATCATAAATTCATTTAATTTACTAATCACTTGTTGAGGCACATAACTACCGCCTGCATTTTCAAAAAAAGACCA
>MDSV01008660.1_pt1 | contig 50503 bp, 48 predicted proteins | sample 810851 | NCBI WGS metagenome assembly MDSV01 (sample SAMN05326640, study PRJNA326480) | marine metagenome | isolation source: seawater | place: Atlantic Ocean: North East | collected 2012
ATCAAAATACCTAAAGAACACATACATTGTCTCTAGTAAAAATATATCTGGTAAGTTTGGGTTAAATTGGATAGACCGAAATATTTTTCCAGAATCAAATAACCTTGGTGTTGATGAGCTTTTATCCTTATCTTTAAAGGAAGTAGAAAAAAATAAAAATTATCCTGAAGCAATTATGTATATAAATCACGATTATATAAATAGACCGGACGGATTCATTGATGAAATTATTTATGAGGCGCAATATAAAGGATATGATTCAGTCTTCCCAGGACTTATTGATTATGGCCACTATTGGAGTCAGTCAACTGAGAAAGGCTTCGTTCAAATTGCATCATCAATGAAGAGTAAGTCTGATAGATCTCCTATATATAAGGCATTATATGGTTTAGGTTGCTTTGTAACAAAAAACGTTTTAAAAAAAGGATTAATGGTGGGGGGTAAAGTAGGTATCTTTCCAGTACATGATCTATCATTGACTTCAAGGCTAAATGACTCTGAAAAATCTTGAAAATCAATTTAACGGTAAAGTTAAGCTTGATGGAAATAACCTTATCAAAGAGCTTGGTATTAAGTTAATTTTTTTATTTCCAATTTATGTAATTCATCAATTTCTCATAGAGGTTAAATTTATATTTACTCGTTATATTTTAGTTTATGTATTACCAAAAAAGATAAGAGACATTATCATCTCTCTTCGAAATAATGGATACTATAAAATAGAGAGATATTATCCAAATAGCACAATTGAATATATAGAAAAGGTTCTCAAGGACCATATAAAAACAAAAAAAAATGATCGCATAGAGATTGACGGTACCATAAAATATAACAATCTTAATAATATTAAACCTCTAAAAATTTTTGCAGATCAATCATTATTTATTTTAACTAACATCTTCTATACACTTTGTTATAGCCAACCAAGCCTTAAGTTTTTAATTACAAAGAAAATTTTGGATAATAATCAGCTTTTTTTGGCTTCACATGCTCATTTTGATTCCTACAAGAACGAAATTAAGGTCATGGTTCCTACGTCTAATATTACAAAAGATAATGCTCCTAGCATTCTTCATTCAAAATCAGGACATTATTATTTAAAATATTTTAGACAATATTTTGTATCATGGCTTCAAGTACATAATTTTATAAAAGAAAATAAAGAAAATAATATACCCCTAGCTTTTCTTAAAGAAAATAAATATACAAATAAATTATTACTTAATAGGGGAGACATTATTATCTTTGATAGCAGGTTTATTCATGCTGCGTCCCCTATAAAAAGTGGTGAGAGAAAAGTTATTTGGTTTTATTTTTAAAATAATCTAAAAATGAACAATTTATTAAAAAAAAATATTTTAGGTATCACTCTTGCACGTGCAGGATCGAAAGGAATTAAGAATAAAAATATTAAACTATTAAATGGAAAGCCTTTATTAGCTTATACGATAATTGAGAGCCTAAAATCGAAATATCTTGACGAATATATAATTTCTTCTGACTCTGAGGAAATTCGACAAATCGCATTAGATTATGGTGCAATTGCTCCTTTTTCTAGACCATCCCAATTTTCCGGTGATACAGCCTCCTCAGTTTCTGCACTTCAGCACGCCGTTAATTGGATGGAGAATGAAAAGAACATAAAATATGACTATGTTGTAGAGGTTATGTGTACAAATCCTTTTAAAACATGTATTGATATTGATAAATGCATAGATATCCTTCATCTAAATTCAGCAGATTCAGCTATTGCAGTCCATAAGCTAGAAGACCATCACCCTGCAAGAATTAAGAAAATTATTGATGGAAAAATTGTAGATTTTTGTGTAAGTGAAATTCCAGAATCTAGAAGACAAGACCTTAAACCAGACGCATACATCCGAAGTGGGTCTATATATGCTTTAAATAGAGATTATTTGATGAATTCATCTAGAAGATATGGGTCTAAAAATAGCTTTGCATATATACTCCCGCAGGAAAGAGCTATAAATATTGATAGCATGATCGATCTTATGGTTGCAGAATCAATATTAAAAGGTAATTTTAGTGAGTAATATAAAAATCCTAGTTATTACTCCAGTAAAACATATTAATTTTTTATGCGAAAAATTAGAGGCTGTTGGGAATGTAACTTATATGGAAGATCCAGATTTTTCGGATGTTATAGAAGCAATCTCTCAATTTCATGTAATTTTTACAAATCCAAATAAATCAAAGGTTTTTATTGGAGAAGAATTACTAAGAGCTGGAATCAATTTAAAACTAATTGTTACTGCATCTACTGGAACCAATCATATTGATAAAATAATAACTAAGAAAATGGGTATAGAGATAATTTCTTTAACTAAAGAAAAAAATACTATAGAAAAAATAAGCTCTACAGCAGAGCTTGCCTTTGGCCTAACTCTTAATAGTCTTAGAAATATTAATATTAGTCATAAAAATGCTTTGCAAGGTGAGTGGGATTACACCAAATATATTGGGCGTCAAATGAATGCTCTTACGGTTGGAGTTATTGGTTATGGAAGGTTAGGAAGGATGTATGCAAATTTTTGCAAAGCATTCGGCTCTAAAATCATTGCTTATGATCCTTATAAAAAAATTGAAGATAAGGGTATCAAACAAGTAAAATTAATCAATGAATTATTAAATGTATCGGACGTCATATCATTTCATGTTCATATTTCACCGGAAACAACCAATATGGCTGACAAAAAATTTTTTTCACAAATGAAAAGTAATGTATTGATAGTTAATACTGCAAGAGGTGAGGTAATAAATGAAAAAGAATTGGTAGTTTTTTTAAAAAAAAATCCAGATGTAAGAGTGGCAACAGATGTTTTGGCAAATGAAATAAAAGGTCGCAAGGATAGTCTTTTATTTAAATATGCATTAGAAAATGAAAGTGTGATTATCACTCAACATATAGGTGGTATGACCTCTGAAGCCCAGGAGATAGCCTATAATCACGTTGCAAATAAATTAAAGAGTTATGCAGAGGTTAATTGGCAATAATTAAAAAATATGAATAATATTTTTACATCAAAAAAAATCAAAGAATTCAATGATCAAGGGTATTTAAAAATTTCAGAAAATTCAATTTTTGACCAAAATGAAATTATTGATTTAATAAAAGTATTTGATGAATTAATTCCTAATTATAAAGATGGAGAAATAATTCCATTCGACAAAAAGTATAGGTATTTTAATCCAGATTATCATCAGGAATTTGACTCAAGAATTAAAACTCATTTTGTAAGAAATAATATAGGGTTTTATGGTTGTGCAAGGAGGCATAGCTATCTTAGGGGGAATGGAAGTGCTTTAAGAGAATTGGATGATAATATTTTTTTTGGCAAAAGAGCAGTTTTAATCGACAGATTTTTTCCTCAAAAAATAGTGAATTTTGTAGAAAGCAAAAAAATTATTCGTTCTTTGTCAGAATTATATTCAGAAGATAAATTATCATTTCATAATGGTAGCCTAGCAGCGGTTTTTCCGGGATGTTTAGGAGAACCAAAACAATTTCATATTGACACACCTGGTTTTAATAAGCCAAGTACTAATTTACTCTCAAAAGAGAAATTTTTAATTAATGTTTTTGTTTTTTTAACTGATATTACAGATAAAAATGCTCCCATGAGAATTATTCCAGAATCACATAAGCATTATAGGAAGATAAATGATTATTTAAGTACATCATTTAAAAAGAGTAATAAGATAAATAATATTCCACAAGCTAGTGGTAATTTATGGGAGGAGCTATTACCTGAAAATTTACAAAAACCAATAAACCTAGTTGGAAAAAAGGGAACTGTGATATTTATGCGGAGCGATATCCTTCATGCTTCAACAGAAAATTATTCCAAGTCAACCAGAAAAGTCATGATTCTAAATTACTCTAAAAGATCAGATGATGAGTTTTGCAAAAAAATCTACCATGATCCTAAAAACTGCAGGAAATTATATTCATTGTTTTCTGATAAAAGCTTAGTTAAAAAAACATTTTATGGTTCAGGACATCCCCCTATTAAATATTACTTAAGCAATTATAAAAGGGATGCAATGAATTTTGTTAGAAAAAATTGGAGAACCCCCTTTAGACCTTTAAAAAAATTATTTTTAATTATTTTTAATAAAACTAATAAAGAAATTAATGATAAAGAATATTTAAATATTGGATCGGGCACTTTCTGGAGAGATGAGAATGTAGTTGGCTTAGATTATGACCCTGATTATGCAGAAGTATCTGTTAATTTAAATAATAAATCTAAGTTACCATTTAAGGATAGTAGATTTAAAGGTATATATTCATCCCATTGTTTGGAACATTTAAAAGAGGATACTGTTGCTTGGTGGCTTAAAGAGTCTTATCGAACCCTTAAAGCAAAAGGTGTTCTAAGGGTTACTGTTCCTGATATAAAAGCTTATTTAGATGCATATGATGCAAAAGATGCTTCATATTTTGATTGGATAAGGGGCTCAAGCACATATACCTTTGATAGTTGGCTTCGTTTAATAGTTCGAGCATTTGCTGAGCCAGTAGTTGATGATTTTTCTGATCAAGAACTTGAAGATTTATATCACAAATTTAATCATAAACAATTTTTAGATTTTTTCTCCAAAAAAGTAAAATTAGTCACAGACGATAGATTTTTAATACCTGGATGTCATAAATCATGGTGGTCTGCAGAAAAAATGGGAGAATTTATGAAAAAAGCAGGCTTTAGAAAGGTTTTAATAAAATCAAGAAGAGATTCAGAATCTCAAATTTTTAGAGGTAATAAATTTAATAATACTCGTCCTAATATGAGTTTTTATATCGAAGCTATCAAATAAGTATAAATATTTTACTTGAGAGCATACAAGATGAAAGTTTCAAGAAACAAAAGAAAATTAAAAAATAATATCTCTCTTTTTCCAACCGAAAGAATTACTAATATTGAATTAACAAAGGTTGAAATTATTGAATTAACAAAGTTTTTGACAATTATATATAAAGAATTTATTGATGAGATATCATTAAAATTATCAAAAGAATTTAACCTACCTAGATCAGAGTTGAAAATTATATTACGCGTTGGATTGATCCCAATAGTCCATTGTTATTTTGAAAGATTACTTAGAATACATAAAGATATTAAAGTTAAAAAAAATATTATTGATATAACTGTTCATAAATTACCACAAGCACCTAGAACAATAGAGGATTTTTATAATAATCTTAATGATGAAAAATATAATCAAACTATAATAAATCATATTGCTTCTATCTGGGGTGATTGTGTAAAAATAAACCCAGAAAAAGTATCTTTTAAAACATACAAAAAACCAAAGTTATCCAAAAATTATTTAGGCTTACTTGAAAATAAAAATCTTATTGTAAAAATTAATAGAAAATTAGAAAATATATTTGATTTTTTTGCAAATTCAAAAAAAATTCCTGTTATTAATCTAGCTCAAGAAGAAAATTCATTTTATAAAAAAGGTTTTTATTATTTAAATTTTAAGAATATTAAGTTTAAAACAGAAGGAGAGACAAAATATAATCATCGACATCGTGAATTATTTTTTAAAAAAATTGATTTAAAAACAAATGGCCTTAAGAGATTTATGGAAAAAAAATATTTTACTGATAATGATATTGATTTGGTTACAGCCAATCTTACTTATTTTATTCAAAAAATATTTCCAATTGATTTATTTGAGGAAATTGAAAAAAATTATGAAAAAGCTAAATCAATTTTAAAACCTTACAAATCCAAACATATTATATTTGGAGGTTCGCCTACTTCAAGCTCATCATTTATTATGGCTGTTTCAAAAGAAAAAAAAATGTCTGTTATAACACTGCAACATGGTGGTTATTATGGTTATATAAAGGATATTCCACGTGTATATGAATTAGAATATTCATTCAGTGATATTTTTCTTACTTGGGGGTGGACAGAAAATAAGCAATTCCCAACTTGTAAATTTTTTCCACTTCCTAGTCCATGGCTTTCTGAAAGAATTTTATATTGGAAAAAATTAAAGATTCAAGAAGATAAAAGATTTGATTTTTTATTTCTTCCTCAACGTTTAGAAGAATATACAATGCCCTTAACTGGAGCAGGAAATACCAGGCCAGACATTATCCCATCATATTTGAATGAAATTATAAAACTTATTACTTTCGCAAAGTTTAATAAGGTTTCTATATTTTATAAGCCTTACAATCAGAAAACTGTGTTACTTGGAAAAGAGACTTATAAAAAAATAAAGAAAATACTTGGGACATCTTTAACAATATCCAAGAATTTAAACAAGGGATTAAATTTTAGGATTGTAAAAAATTGCCATATTGTTTTGTGGGACCAACCTGGTACAGGGTTTTTAGAATGTATAACTAGCAATATTCCTACTATGGTAATTTGGACAAAATTATTTAATGAAGAAGAGAAATCTGCACAAAAATATTTTAAAAAATTAGAGAATGTAGGGCTTATTCACGTTACCCATAAATCCTTATTTAAAGAACTAGCTATATATAAAAAAGATCCTATCTCTTGGATGTCAAATTCTGAAAGAAAAAAGGCTATAAATTTATTTTCTCAAAGATATGCATTTACTTGCCCAGAATGGACTGACTCCTGGAATCATTATCTAAAAAAAATAAAATCATATGCTTAATAATACTTTTGTAAATTCTATTTACTTTTTAATGGATCAAATTTTCCCAAATAAAAGTAGATTAATTTTTTATTTATTTTTTTATTATTCGCTTACTTTTATTAATGCTATTTTGGAGTCCATAGCAATATTCATTTTTGTGCTTATTCTTACATCAAACAATATGAATTTATACGAAAGTAACTTACCTGATTTTATGCTTAATATCTTTAGATATCTTCCCTTTGAATTATCATTTGCAAACATTGTATATTTTGCTTTACTCTTGTTCACTTTTACAACAATATGTAAATTTACATTAATATTCCTTGAAGGAAGATTAAGTAATATTTTCCGGCATAATTTACAACAAAATATTTTTCAGAAATATCTTCATAGTTTGCGCTCTAGTCTTGGAAGCTACAATGTTGGCGAACTGGTTGGAACTAATACTCAGGAGGCACAAATAGTTGCAAAATTACTCCTTGCAATCATTACAGCATTTTTTTATTTATTTTCAGCAATTATTACCATTGGTATTGCTTGTTTGATCAACTTTCAAGCTACTTTAATTTTTGCTCTTATTGGATTACCTCTCCTGATACTTGTAAGAGTGGTAATTAAAATACAAACTCAATTATCAAAAAGATTTAGTGAAATTCGTAATGATTTTTCTGCACATGTGACTGATAAACTAAACGGTTTGTTTCAAATTCAAACTGATCATAGTCACTCATTTCACTTATCAAATACAAGAAAAATACAAAAGGATTTTTATGATAAAGAAATGTTGATAGCCCTTTGCCAGTCGTTTATCGGATCTTATAATTTACTAGTACCATTCTCACTTTTATTAATAATGGCAATTTATATAAATTTATATGGTTCTGATTCACTAGGAATGGATTTATCCTTGTACGCAGGTGTTGGTGCTATTTGCTATAAATTAATAGGCCAATTAAGCGGCTTGATGGTTTCTATTGGAAATATGTCAAGACTATATGGAAGTGTAATACCAGTTATTAGGTCCTTAAAAATCAAAATCCACTCCAAAGAATTTAAAATATTAAGAGATGTTTCATCAATAGAAATAAGAAAAGTATCTTTTTCATATAATAAAAAAAATATTATAAAAAATTTAAATTTAGATTTAGTTAAAGGAAAGCCTATTTTAATTAAAGGAGAATCTGGAAAAGGAAAATCTACCTTTATGAATATTCTTACCGGTATTGAGACTCCTAATAGTGGCAGTATTTTTTTTAAAACTTCCTCTGGAATTAATTATGATGCAACAAAATTTAAATTCAATGTTGGTTATGTCATTCAAGATATTTATTTTTTTAAAGATACACTAAGAAATAATCTTAAGTCCGGACAAAAAATATCTGATAAAAAGTTATGGGAAATCTTAGATCAGGTCGGAATGAAAAGTTTTGTATTAAAGAATGATGGTTTAGATATGAATATTGATGAGGCAGGAAGAAGTATGTCTGGAGGTCAACGCAGGAGGTTAGGTATTGCTAGAGTCTTAGTTTCAAATCCCCAGGTATTATTATTTGATGAAATCCTTTCAGGACTTGATGATCAAAATAAAAAAATTATTTTAAAACTTATTCAAAAATTAGCCATTAATAAAATAGTTGTAATAGTTTCACATGAGAAAATTAATCTAAAAGGAATAACTAATTTTGTAATGCCATAAATTTATGAATCAATATAATGATAAAAGAAGTAAAATTAATCTTTTCAAAGAATATGGTTATGTCAATTTTGAAGAAGAAATTTTACGAAAGTTTGATGTAGATTTATTAGATAAAGAAAGTGCGGAGACATATACAAATTTAAGTGAATCACACGATGACTTTATAAAAGATTCTGGGACAGAAGGTTTTATTAATCTCCCAGCACATAATAAAAATTCTTTAAAAATACTAGATAGCGTTGTAACGCACCCTAAAATTATTTCATTTCTTAAAGAAATAATTGGTTCTGACTATAAGATATGGGATATTAGTTACCGGGTTTCCAAGCCAGGCGATAACGGCTTATATCTCCACCAAGATGGCCCAGGCCAGTTAAATATGGCAATTCTATTAAATGATAATAAATTAAAAAATGGTAATACTGCTTTTTTATCCTCCTCTCATTTAATTGCAAAAAGTCAAAAAAGTCTAAAATTAGAAGTACCACCTTTAATACTTAATATGTTTAGCTTTTTATTTGACCCGCTTTATGGAAAAAGAGGTGATATTTTTTTCTTCTCAAATAAGACATGGCATGGAAGGTTTGCCAATAAGTCTCATAAAGAGAACAAGTTAATTTTTATTGCCTTTTTTCCGAAAGGCTATCGATATAATCGTCCATGGTCTGATGATGTATTGGAAAGAAGTAAACATCTTGCTATCAAGTCATTATTGCCAACAAAAAATGATTATAAGGATGCAGTAGATTCTAGTTGTGAGCTAAGAGAGCAGGGGAAAATTTATAATCATAAAGATCATAAATTTACCATAAATATTGAAAGTGATAATTATCTAAAAAATAATACAAATATTGGCGTTATTCTTAAAACTAAAGTTATATTTTTAAAATTTTTAATGATTGTTATACTTTTTATTAGAAAGGGATATAAATGAAAATACTAGTAACTGGTGCTGATGGTTTTATTGGATCACACTTAACTGAATCTCTCGTAAAGAAGGGATATGAAGTTACGGGTTTTGTTCAATATAATTCAAATAATTCCTGGGGATGGTTGGATTATTCTGATAAATCAATAAAAAATAACTTAGAAATTTTTTCTGGCGATATTAGAGATCCTTATGGAGTAAGAAAGGCTGTTCAGTCTAAGGACATAGTTATGCATTTAGCAGCATTAATAGCAATTCCATATTCGTATCATTCCCCAGACTCATATGTTGATACAAACATAAAGGGAACCTTAAATATTCTTCAAGCTGTAAAAGATTATGGTGTTAGTAAATTAATCCACACTTCAACAAGTGAAGTTTATGGAACAGCACACTACGTTCCAATAGATGAAAAGCACCCTTTGCAAGGCCAATCTCCTTATTCAGCAACAAAAATATCAGCTGACCACTTAGCAGAATCATTTTATAGATCTTTTGAAACCCCTTTGATTACTATCAGGCCTTTTAACACATATGGCCCAAGACAATCTGCTAGAGCGGTTATTCCAACAATAATTTCTCAAATAGTAAGAGGAAAAAAAGAAATTAAACTCGGAAATCTAAATCCAACTAGGGATTTTAGTTATGTTCAAGATACTGTTAATGGCCTTATATCAACATTAAATCAATCTTGCTTTGGTGAAGTTATAAACCTTGGAAGTAATTTTGAAATATCAATTAGGGATACAGTAAATCTTATTGCCGAAGTAATGGGTAGCGAGGTAAAGATAATTGAGGATAATAAAAGACTAAGACCTCCAAAATCTGAAGTAGATAGACTTTGGGCTGATAATACCAAAGCCAAAAAACTTCTTAATTGGAGCCCAGTTTATTATGGTAAAGAAGGAATGAAGAGAGGAATTGAAGAAACAGTAGCATGGTTTAAGAAGCATAATAATAAATTTATAAAAGATGATATTTACAATATTTAAGTTATGAAAAAATTTAGTATTGGTTATTTTGCAGATGGACCATGGTCACATGGAACTTTAAATTTACTTTTATCAAATTCTAATATAAAGGTAAGCTTTATAGTTGTAAGATTTAAAAATCCTGATTTAGAGTTAATCAAGTTAGCAAAAAAAAATAAAATAAATATAAAATCTCATAAAAACATAAACTCAAAGAACTTCATGGATTGGGTAAAAGAATATAATTGTGATTTATTTGTTTCAATGTCTTTTAACCAAATCTTCAAAAAAGAACTTTATAATTTACCCAAATTTAAATCGATAAATTGTCACGCAGGTTTATTGCCTTTTTATAGAGGGAGAAATATTTTAAATTGGGTTTTAATAAACAATGAAACTCATTTTGGTATTACTGTTCATTTTATTGATTCTGGAATTGATACAGGTGATATTATTCTGCAAAAAAAATATAAAATATCTATAAACGATGACTATGGAACGCTTTTAAATAAATCCTATTCAGAATGTCCAACATTGTTATATAAAGCGATATTATCTATTCAAAATAACACCTTAAAAACTATAAAACAAAAAGATATTCATCCCGAAGGATTTTATTGTTCTAAAAGAATTATTGGAGATGAGAAACTTTCTTGGAATCAAAATTCAAAAGATATTTTTAATTTTATTAGAGGTATATCAAAACCCGGACCCCAGGCTAGAACATATTTTAATAAAAATGAAGTTTTAATAAATAAATCCAAATTAGTAAAAAAGGCAAGAAATTATAAAGGTATTTTAGGCTGTGTAACATTGGTTAAGCCTAAAAGTTTTTATGTCAAAACTCTTGATTCTTTTATTGAAATCACCGAATGGACCAATTATGAACCGAATATAGGTGATAGATTAGAATGACTATAATTATTGCAGAGGCAGGAGTTAATCATAATGGTGATTTATCCTTAGCAAAAAAATTAATTGATGTAGGACATAAGGCTGGGGCAGATTATATAAAATTTCAGACTTTTAAGGCGGAATCCCTTGCAATACCAGGATTGAGAAAAGCAGATTATCAAGTAACTCAAAAAAAATTATCTGAGGATCAATTTGAAATGCTTAGGAGTTTGGAATTATCAAATGATATATACAAAAAATTACTTGATTATGCAAATGTGAATAAAATAAAGATATTTTCTACATCTTTTGGTATTGAGGAGTCGACTTTCTTATCTTCTTTAAATCAAAAGATTTTTAAAATACCATCCGGCGAAATTACAAATCTTCCATACCTTCGACATATTGCAAAATTAAGTCCAAAGCAAATTTATTTATCTACGGGCATGTCAAATCTAAACGAAGTAATTTTTGCTGTTGATTCCCTTGTTGAATCTGGCTATCACAAAAAAAATATTACTGTTATGCACTGTACAAGTTGCTACCCAGCTAATGCTGAAGAGATAAATTTACGTGCAATGCTAACAATGAAAAATGAGATTGGTGTTGATATTGGGTATTCTGATCATACTCTTGGATCTGAGGTAGCTATAGCTGCAGTTGCAATGGGCGCTTCAGTAATTGAAAAACATTTTACTTTAGATAAATCTCTATCTGGCCCCGACCATAAAGCAAGCCTGAATCCATGTGAACTTAAATCATTTATAGAATCAATTAGAAAAACTGATATTGCTCTGGGCAGTAAGATTAAAAAACCATCGCAGAATGAACTTAGAAATAGAGACATTGCAAGAAAGTCTCTTGTGGCAAAAAAAAATATTGCCATTGGTGAGATATTTTCAAATAAAAATATAAAAATAACAAGACCTGGCACAGGAATTTCACCTACGAAAATAGATGAATATATGGGAAAGCCTTCTTTAAAAAATTATTCTGAGAATGACTTAATTGACTAGGATCTGTATTAATTAAATGAAAAAAATATCCCTAGTTTCAAGCACAAGAGCAGATTTTGGTTTATTAAGAAATTTAATTAATAAACTAAGAAAATCTCCTTTCTTTAAGTTAAGACTTTTGGTGACTGGATCTCATTTATCTGCAAAGCATGGAAATACTTATAGAGAAATTATTGATGAGAAAATTCAAATTGATTCAAAGATTAAAATTAAAATTTTTGAAGATAGTAATGAAGGAATTAGTTTGTCAATTGCAGATACTATAAAAAAATTCACACAAGAATTTAATGATAATAAACCTGATATATTAATTTTGTTAGGGGACAGGTATGAAATTTTTGCAGTTGCTTCAGCTGCTTATACTTTAGGTATTCCAATAGCTCATATTCATGGTGGTGAGGTTACTGCTGGTTCCTTAGATGAAGGTTTTCGTCACTCAATTTCAAAGTTTTCATCATTACATTTTGCTGCAACAAATGAGTATAGGAGGAGAATAATTCAGCTAGGAGAGAATCCAAAAAATGTTTTTAATGTGGGTGGCTTATCACTTGATAATATTATGAAAAAAAATTTAGTAAATAAGGAATTACTTGAGAGTAAGTTAAATTTTAAATTTGGTAAAAAAAGTATTTTACTTACCTATCACCCATACAATATTGACAGGAAAATTTTAGTTAAGGATATTAAGGAAATTTTTAAGGCATTATCTTTTTTTAATGATTTAAAGATCATTGTAACAATGCCAAATGCAGATGCAAATGGTATTTATTTAGCTGATTTAATTTCAAAAATAGTAATCAAAAATAAAAATATCAAAATTTACAAGTCATTAGGATGGAAAAATTATTTATCTTGTTTACATTATGTTGATATGGTTATTGGTAATTCTTCGAGTGCAATTCTTGAAGCGCCAAGCTATGGCATACCATCAATTAATATTGGGGATAGACAAAAGGGTCGAGTATTTTCTCAAAGTGTGATCAGTGTAAATCCAGATCATAAAAAGATTATTAAAGCTATAAAAAAAGGGTACTCAAAAAACTTCCAAGAAAAATTACTGAAAATTACGAATCCATATGGAATGCCTGGTGCATCTTCAAAGATTATTTCTATACTTAAGAAATTTCAAGTTTCAAATAATGCAAAAATTTTTTACGATATATAAGGATTAACGATGGCTAATAATACAGAAAATTTTAAAGAAGATTTTTGGAAACAAGCTATTTTAAATAAAAAATCTACTATTAAAGATGCAATTTTTAATCTTGATAATACGGCCATGCGAATTGTTATGGTCGTAAATGATGACGATGAACTTATAGGAACAATATCTGACGGAGATATAAGAAGAGGACTATTAAACGATATCGATTTAACTGAACCAGTTACCAATATTGTAAATGAGGCTCCACTTGTTGTGCCTTTTGGTGTAGATAAAAAAATTATTGAGAAGATGATGAATGCTAATAATATTCAACAAATACCAATAGTAAATGAGAGTAAGCATATTGTTGGTATTCATCTGTGGGATCCAATTTTGAGCCATGAAAATATTTCAAATACTCTTGTTGTAATGGCAGGTGGTGAAGGAAGAAGAATGATGCCCCATACCAAGAATTGCCCAAAACCTATGCTTAAAATAGCAAATAAGCCTATTCTTGAACATATTGTTGAAAGAGCAAGATCTGAGGGAATTACAAAATTCATTTTTATAGTAAATTATTTGGGTCATGTTATAGAGGATTATTTTTCCAATGGAAGTAAATGGGGGGTAAATATTGATTATATTAAAGAGGCATCACCCTTAGGAACCGCCGGGGGACTTTCATTAATCAATCCATTTCCTGAGCAATCATTGATTGTAACAAATGGCGATGTTCTTACGGATGTTCGATACTCTGAATTGTTAAAATTCCATGATGATCACCAAGCTGATGCAACTATGGCAATTAGAACTCATGAATGGAAGAATCCATTTGGTGTTATAAAAACAGATGGTGTCAAAATTATTGGAATTGAGGAAAAGCCTTCGACAACAACTAATATAAATGCAGGTGTATATGTTTTAAGTCCAAATGCTTTAAAAGTTTTAGATAAAGAATCTTACTGTGATATGACATCATTATTCGATAGTCTAAGTGAACATAACATTATTGCTTACCCTATCCATGAGGTATGGAGTGATATTGGAACACCAGAAGATTTTATAAATCAAAACAAGACTTAAAAATCGATAAAATATTTAAAAGGAAAGGGAGTTCATAATTGATTAAGCAGGATTTAATTAAAAAATATAATTTACCAAACGAAGTAAAATTTTGTAAAAAATGTACTATTTCTAATCAGAGACCAAGAATTACATTTGATGAAAATGGTGTTTGCTCTGCATGTAACTATGCAACCCATAAGCAAAATTTAGATTGGAGCTTAAGAGAAAAAGAACTTCAAGAATTATGCAACCGGCACAGAAAAAATAATGGAGAATATGATGTAATTGTTCCATGTAGTGGAGGAAAAGATGGTTCTTTTGTCGCCCATCAGCTTAAATATAAATATAATATGCATCCTCTATGCGTTACTTGGGCACCTTTAAAATATACTGAAATTGGTAGAAGGAATTTAGATAACTTTATAGCATCAGGTTTTAATCATATTTTAGGAACTCCTGATCCAATTGTCACTAAAAAGCTTACAAATTTATCTTTTAGGCATGTTGGGGACCCTTTTCAGCCTTTTATTTATGGTCAAACAAATTATCCATTACACATGGCTGTCAAGCATAAAGTATCACTAATAATGTATGGTGAAAATGGAGAGGTTGAATATGGTGGAAATATGAAAACTGCATATCAACCACAAAGAGAAATCAAAGATCATGATCATATGTATTTTTCTGGATTTCCCCCAGAATTCTGGCAAGAACATGGCGTATCTATGTTTGATTTAATGCCTTTCATGCCCCCTAATTTTCAAGAGATAAAAGATAATAAAACTGAAATACATTTTTATGGATATTATAAGATGTGGGATCCTCAAGAAAATTTTTATTATAGTAAAGAAAATACAGGTTATAGCCCTAACCCAGAAAGAACCGAAGGAACTTATTCTAAATATGCTAGTTTAGATGATCAATTTGATGGATTCCATTTCTATCTTGCATACATAAAATTTGGTATTGGAAGAGCGACTTCCGAAAGTGCACATGAAATTAGAGATAAAAAAATTGAGAGAGAAGAGGGTATAGCTTTAGTTAAAAAATACGATCATGAGTTTCCTCATAAATACTACAAAGAATTTTTAGACTTTACCGGGATTGATGATGAGGAGTTTAATGAAATTATTGATAGTTGGCGCTCTGATCATATATGGAAAAAAGATGGTGATAAATGGGTGTTAAGAAATCCTATTTGGAAGTAAAGAGTGCCTAATTTACGTATTATTCCTCGACTCGATATCAAAGGAGAAAATCTTATAAAAGGTGTGAATCTTGAGGGCTTAAGATCTCTTGGTTCACCAAAAGAATTTGCTATTGATTACTATAACGCTGGTGCTGATGAGATAATTTATATGGACTGTGTTGCTAGCCTTTATGGCCGAAATCATTTGTCCGATTTAATTAAGTCAACAGTTGCAAATACTTTTATTCCAATTACTGTAGGAGGAGGGATAAGATCCTTAGAGGACGCAAGCAACCTTATGCACTCCGGTGCAGATAAGATTGCAATTAATACAGCAGCAGTGCAAAACCCAAAACTTATAACCAATATAGCAAATTATTATGGTAGCCAATGCATGGTGCTTTCGGTTGAGGCAAAAAAAAATGGAGAACAAAGTTGGGAGGTATATACCGAAAATGGTAGAGAAAAAACTGGCATGGATGTAATTGAATGGGTCCGAAAAGCAGTCGATTTAGGTGCTGGTGAAATTCTATTAACTTCTGTAGATCAGGAAGGTACAAGGAAGGGGTTCGATAATGATTTGATAAGTTCGGTTGCAAATACTGTTCGAGTACCAATAATATCAAGCGGAGGTATGGGTGAATATGGCCACATAGTAAGTGCTTCTTCATCTGGCGCGGATGCTATAGCTATTGCAGATTTTCTTCATTATAGGCGAGGGACCATTGGTGAAATTAGAAGTTTTTGCAAAAAAAATGGATTGGAAGTAAGAAATTATTAAATCAGCTAAAGTTTTAGTCATAGACTATGGGTTAGGTAATCTTGACAGTGTAAGAAGAGCTTTTGAAGCAATAGGTGCAGAGGTTTTAGTTTCAAAAAATCCTGATGATATAAATAATGCCAAATATATAGTGCTCCCTGGCGTAGGAGCATATTCAACAGCTATGAAATTATTAAATGAACTAAATTTTATAGAACCACTGGAAAAAGCAAATAAAAGAAAAGCATCTTTGATGGGCATATGCCTTGGTATGCAGCTTTTTTTTGACGAAAGTGAAGAGTTTAAGATTACAAAAGGATTAGGCTTTATACCAGGAAAAATAACAGCTTTAAAAAAAGTAATACAAAGTAATATGGAAAAAATTCCTCATACAGGCTGGTCAAATCTATTACTACCCTCAAGTAGAAAAAATTGGAAGGGCACAGTAATTAATCATATTTCTTCTAAAGAATCAGTATATTTTACCCATTCTTATGTGGCTGAAACAAATGATGTGAATGTTTTAGCATATTTTCATTATGGCAAAAAAAAATTAGTAGCAGCCGTACAAAAAGATAACATTATTGGTTGCCAGTTCCATCCTGAAAAAAGTGGTGACGTTGGTCTTAAAATTTTAAGTAATTTTCTACTCAAATGAAGATATTGAGTATTATTTTGGCAAGAAAGGGATCAAAAAGGCTACCAAATAAGAATAAAAAGCAATTAGGTGGGAAGCCTTTATTTGTTTGGTCGATAGATTCAGTAAAAGATATTGAGGAAATATGCGACACAATAGTTTCAACAGATGATCAATCAATTATTGAGTTATGTAAAGATCAAAAAGTAATAATTCCCGGCATTAGACCACATGAATTATCAGATGATACTGCATCTTCCGCAGATGCTTGTATTCATAGCTTGAATTGGTATGAAAAAAATATCTCAAAAGTTGATGGCATTTTACTTTTACAGCCTACATCTCCTTTTAGAAAAAAAGAAACAATAAAAGAAGGTATAAGTATTTTTTGTAAAGACTTAGATGCAACCATTTTATCGGTTTCTAAATTGAAACATCAAAGTAAAAATCTTTTTAGTATAAAAAATAAAGAAAGAAATCCCTATTTAGATTCTGTATCTTCCAATAGTAAAGAAAAAGATATTTTTGCTGTTAATGGAGCTATTTATATTATTTCTCCTCAAAAACTCAGAAATGATAAGTCTTTTTTTAGTGGTAAATTGAAGCCAATCGTTATTAAGTCAGATGTTGAATCAATCGATATTGATACTTTATTTGATTTTGAATTAGCAAAAATAGCCTTAAATAATAAGATTAAATGATAAGTAAAATACTTATAGCCTACAATTTTTTTTTAAAAGGATCGTATGAATTTAATATTCCAAAAAAAAAGGATATATTAATTTTTGATTCAGTCGGCTCAGAATATATATGTGAGTACCTAAAAAAGTATGATTTCTCTGTTATGGAAACACGTGGGGGTGTAATTAATATTTATGTTCTTATTATGTCACTTTTAAAAATAAAGATATTTTTAAGTAATCCTATAAAAAGTTATTTATTTTCATACATTAAATGTACATCTCCTAAGATTGTAATTACATTTATTGATAATTCTTATATTTTTTATGAAATCTCTTCATATTTTCCAAACATTAAAACTATCTTTATACAAAATGGAATAAGAGATGAGGTTTTCTTTCATATGTTACCTACAAAAAAAACGTTCAAAGTTGATCATATGTTAGTAATAAATGACGCTTTTGGAAAACTTTATAAAAAAAAGATTGCTGGAGACACAGAAACTATTGGTTTTTTTAAAAGTAATTTATATGAAGTAAAGAAAAAAGAGAATGACAATAAATATGTATTATTTATTTCACAATATATAAATAAAATTGATTCTAAAATAAAAAGTTTGTATTTGAAGGATAGAAAACCTTTTGAATGGTGTGAGACATTGCAAAATGAGATTAAATTAATAAAACTTGTCGATTTATGGTGTAAACAAAATTTAATTAAATTGATTGTTGCAGGTAGAGAAGGAGAATTTATTGATGAAGAGTATGATTATTACAAAAAGCATTTAAAATTAAGTGATTGGGATTTTATAAACACAAACAAGAAAAATAGTTATGATCAAGTGGATCAGGCTGAAGTAGTTATTACGCTTGATTCTACTCTCGGTTATGAATCCTTAGTTAGAGGAAATAAAACATTATTTTTTGCTACACGTAAATACGAAGAACAAATACTTTATCCGTTTGGATGGCCGATTAGACTAGATTCAGAGGGATTTTTTTGGACAACGCATTCAGATAAAAAAGAATTTGATAGGATTATGAATCAAATATTTAATCTTGAAAAAAACCGTTGGAAAAAATTGTTAAGTCAATTAAATCCTGATTTATTTATAGAAGATTCTGGTAATATAAAATTTAATTTGCTCCTAAAAAATATTTTAAAAGAAAAGCAAACATGTTAAAAAAATCGTCCATATTAATTACTGGTGGAACAGGTTCTTTCGGATCTTTTATTGTTCCAAAATTACTAAAAGAATTTAATCCTAAAAGATTAGTCATATTCTCAAGAGATGAGATGAAACAATGGGAAATGGCTAAATCTTACGATAATGATGAGAGAGTTCGTTTCTTTATTGGAGATATTCGGGATAAAGAGAGATTAGCAAGAGCATTGAATGGTATTGACTATGTAATTCATGCTGCTGCAACTAAAATTGTACCAACGGCTGAATATAACCCATTTGAGTGTATCAAAACTAATATTATGGGAGCTATGAATTTAATTGAGGCATCAATAGATAGAAAAGTAAAAAGAGTAGTAGCACTTTCTACAGACAAAGCAAGCAGTCCAATTAACTTATATGGTGCAACAAAACTTGCATCTGACAAGCTTTTTATTTCAGGAAATTCTTATTCTGGTTCCTCTGAAACAAGATTTGCAGTAGTTAGATACGGAAATGTTATGGCATCAAGAGGATCTGTAATACCTCTTTTCCTTAATCAAAGTGTATCTAATGAGGTGTTAATAACAGATAAAAGAATGACAAGATTCATGATTACTCTTGAAGAAGCTACAGATTTAGTGACTCATGTTTTTGATGATATGGCTGGTGGTGAAATATACGTTAGAAAAAATCCCTCAATGAATATTGTTGATATAGCATCTGCTTGTGCTCCCAAAGCAAAACAAAAAATTATTGGTATCAGACCTGGCGAAAAGCTCCACGAACAAATGATTGGGCCGGAAGATGCACCATTTACATATGAGTATGATCAATATTTTAAAATATTACCAGCCATCCATAATTGGTACGTTGAGCCACATAGAAGTGCAGGTGGAAGACTCGTAAGACCAGATTTTACTTACAGCTCAGATAATAATGATTCTTGGATGTCTGTAGAAAATCTTCAAGATTGGATAGTTAAAAATTTTAATAATGCATGATTATATTCCATACGGTTGTCAGGATATCAACCAAAAAGATATCGATGAAGTTGTCTCAGTTCTTAAATCAGAGTTTATAACTCAAGGACCAATTACTCCACAATTTGAAAAAGCTGTTGCCAGTTACTCAAAATCTAAATTTGCTGTAGCAACTAATAGTGCTACCTCTGCACTTCATATAGCTTGCCTGGCGCTTGAGTTAAAAGCCGGTGATATAGTTTGGACCTCCCCAATATCTTTTGCAGCATCAGCTAATTGTGCAAGGTACTGTGGGGCTGAGATTGATTTTGTTGATATTGACTCAGATACTTTTAATATAAGTATTGAAGCCCTAACTAATAAATTACGTGAAGCTGAATCTAGAGGTAAATTACCCAAAATAGTTATCCCTGTTCACTTTGGTGGAAGTCCTTGTGCAATGAAAGAAATTTACATTTTAAGTAAGAAATATGGTTTTAATATAATTGAAGATGCTTCACATGCCATTGGTGCAAAATTAGATGACCATATGGTCGGAGATTGCCATTATAGTGATATTACAGTGTTTAGTTTTCACCCAGTAAAAATAATCACATCAGGGGAAGGCGGCGTAGCTTGTACCAATAAAAGCGAACTTGCTAGTTCGATGCTCAGATTAAGGACGCATGGAATAATAAAGTCTGAAAAAGATTTTTGTGAGAAATCACATGGCCCATGGTACTACGAACAAATTGATTTAGGCTTTAATTATAGATTAACTGATATTCATTCAGCTTTAGGTTTGAGCCAACTCTCTAGAGTTGATAGCTTCGTTAAGAAGAGAAATGAGTTAGCAAAAATATACGATGTTGCATTTGATAATCTGCCAATTCAAAGACAAATTCTCCAAAGCTCATGTTACTCCTCATACCATTTATATGTAATAAGAGTTAAAGTAAAAGAATCTAAAAAATCTCACATAGAAATTTTTAAGGGATTAAGAGATGCGAATATTGGTGTAAATATTCATTATATTCCAATTTATTTGCATCCATATTATCAAAAATTAGGTTTTGAGTTAGGCTATTGCCCAGAAGCTGAAAATTATTATTCTGAGGCAATTAGTTTGCCTATATTTCCTAAATTAAGTAAAAAGAATCAAAATTTTGTTATAAACAATTTAGAGAAGTTAATTTTATAAAATTGTTATCAAGAATATCATTAGGAAGTGCACAATTCGGCCTGGATTATGGCATTGCGAACTCAACTGGAAAAGTTAAAAAAAGTGAATTAAGACTTATTTTCAAAAAGGCCTTACATTGCGGGATAAATACAATAGATACTGCTATTGATTATGAGGACAGTGAATCTAATATTGGTGATTTGAAACCAATAAAATTTAATATTGTTACAAAACTCCCTAAGGTACCCAGCAATTGTATCAATATAGGTGACTGGGTAAAGGATAATGTAAGCAATTCTTTAAAAAAGTTAAATGTTCCCTCATTATATGGAATATTACTTCACCGTCCTTTTGATATAAAAAAATACAAAGATTTGTATAATGAATTGAACAAAATAAAGGAAAGCGGTGCTGTTAAAAAAATTGGTATTTCAATATATTCTCCATCTGAATTAGACGATCTTCTTCCTACATATCAATTTGATCTTATACAGACACCTTTAAATATTTTTGACAGAAGGATTGTCGATTCAGGTTGGCTGAGAAGACTTTCTGACCTGGGAATAGAAATACATACAAGATCATGTTTTCTTCAAGGGTTACTTTTGTTGAAAAAGCACGAAAGGCCTTTATTTTTTGATAGGTGGAGTAATATTTTTGATAAATGGGATTCTTTCCTTCTTGAAAGTAATAATGATCCGGTTGGGGTATGCTTAAAATATCCGCTTTCATTTAAGTCAATAAATCGTGTAATTATTGGTGTGGATGGTTATAAACAGTTTAATCAAATTCTTCATAATGTAGATAATATTAATGAATTATCAACTCCTAACATAAAAGCTAATGATTATAAATTGATTAATCCTTCGGAATGGGTTTTCAAATGAGCATTATTGCAATTGTGCAGGCTAGAATGGGATCAACTAGACTTAAAGCAAAGGTCTTAAGAAAGATTAATGGAGTACCGTTAATTAAATTACTTTTATTAAGATTAAGTAAATCAACTTTACTCGATAAGATAATAGTTGCTACGACTTCTAATAAAGAAGATATTGAATTAAAAAACTATGTAGAAAGCATTGGGTATGATTGTGAAATTGGTAGTGAAAAAAATGTAATGGACAGGTACATAAAAGTAGGCGTTATGAATAAAGCAAAAATTATAGTAAGAATTACAGGAGACTGTCCATTAATAGACCCACAAATAGTAGATAAAGTTATAAGTGAATTTACATCAAGAGAATTTGACTATGTTAGTAATATTTCTCCACCTACATTTCCAGATGGACTAGATGTTGAGGTTTTTAAATTATCATCTCTTATTGAAGCATCAAATCAAACTTCAAAATTATATGATTTAGAGCATGTGACGCCTTACTTTAGAGATTCAGGATACTATACAACTTATAATATTAAGAATAAAAAAGATTATTCGCACATAAGACTTACCGTTGATGAACTTATTGATTTAAATGTAATAAAAAATATTTTTACTTATTTTCATCCGAATTATTATTTTAGTTGGACGGACATAATAGATTTGCATAAAAAAGAACCTAATTTATTTACTAATCATAATCTTCAAAGAAATGAAGGGGCAAATATGGGATCAGGACAAAAATTGTGGAAAAGGGCAAAAGAAATTATTCCAGGTGGAAATATGCTTTTATCAAAACGTCCAGAAATGTTTCTTCCGGATGAATGGCCATCTTATTTTTCTAAGGCAAAAGGTTGTAAAGTATGGGATTTAGACGGTGTTTCATACACTGATATGTCCATAATGGGTATTGGTACAAATATTCTTGGCTATGCAAATGAGGAGGTAGATCAAGAGGTTGTTAACACCGTAAAATCAAGCAATATGTCAACATTAAACTGCCCTGAAGAAGTGTATTTAGTAGAAAAACTAATTGAGATGCATCCTTGGGCAGATATGGGAAGGCTTGCAAGGTCTGGAGGAGAAGCTAATGCCATTGCAATAAGAATTGCTAGAGCAGCTAGCAAAAATGATAATGTAGCAATTTGTGGATACCATGGGTGGCATGACTGGTATTTAGCAGCAAATCTTAAAAAAGATGAACTAGGAAGTCATCTAATACCTGGATTAGAACCAAATGGGGTTCCTGAGAACCTAAGAGATACAGTATATCCTTTTAAATATAATTGTTTTGAGGAGCTTGAGGATTTAGTAAATACTAAGAATATTGGCATAATAAAAATGGAAGTTTTGAGAGGAGAGTCCCCAAAAAATAATTTCTTAAAAAAGGTAAGAGATTTAGCAACAAAAAAAAATATTATTTTAATTTTTGATGAATGCACTTCAGGCTTTAGAGAAACATTTGGTGGAATACATAAGAAGTTTGAAGTTGATCCAGATATGGCTATGTTTGGTAAGGCAATGGGTAATGGGTATGCTATTACAGCAGTTATAGGTAAAAAAGAGATAATGCAGTCGGCACAATCTTCATTTATAAGTAGTACATTTTGGACTGAAAGAATAGGCCCTACAGCCGCATTAAAAACGATAGAAATAATGAATAGAGAAAAAACATGGGAATACATTACTAGATTGGGTTTATATATCAGAGATTGTTGGCAATTATTAGCAGACAAACATGGTTTAGAAATTTCAGTTTGGGGTATACCTTCATTATCTGGCTTTAATATAAAATCAACAAAATTTCTTGAATATAAAACTTTTATAACTCAAGAGATGTTAAAAAATGGATTCTTAGCGGGAAATTGTATTTATGTATGTAAAAGTCATAATAAGAAGATTGTTGACGAGTATATGTATTATTTAGATTCTATTTTTAAAATATTAAGAGAGTGTGAGGATGGTAGGGATATTAACAAATTATTGAAAAATTCTATTTGTCATAGTGGTTTTAAGCGTTTAAATTAAATGAGAATATTTCTTTTAGTAAGTTCAAAAGAACATCCAATCATTCCAATGCTTAATGAATGGAAAAAGAATAACAGTTTAGGTAAACAAATAAAAATAATTAATCATAAAAAGGATTTGGTAAAGGGCGATATTTTATTTTTGATTTCATGCAATGAAATTCTTAATAGTAGTGAAATTAAAAAATTTAAAAAAGTTTTTGTTCTTCATGCAAGCGATTTACCAAAAGGTAGGGGTTGGTCCCCACACATTCACAGCATTCTTAATAATAAAAATGAGATAACTGTAAGTCTAATCGAAGCAAATAAAGAAGTTGATAAAGGTGATATTTGGCTTAAAGATAAATTCCAATTAGAGGGACATGAGTTATTTAATGAAATTAATGAAATTTTATTTAGAACAGAGCTTAATTTGATGTCAAAACTCATAAATAATATTGAGCAAATAATTCCAATCAAGCAATCAGGAAATCCAGGAAAATATAACAAAAAAAGAACTCCTAAAGACAGTGAATTGAATCCAAACAAATCTATTGCTAGCCAGTTTAATTTACTTAGAATTTCAGATCCAAAAAGATTCCCAGCATTTATTAAGTTAAATAACCATAAATACCTTATTAATATTGAAAAAATTGATGATAAATAAAGGAAAAGAAAAATGAATGATATTAATCAAAAATTAAAACTAATTGATGAAATAGAAAAAATTCGAACCCAAAATAATATCAATTGGATGGACTTGCTGAGAGTAGCTTTTAAACACGCACCAGATGAGACTAAAGTACTTGTAAGAAAAATAAATAAAGATGATAAAAGGATATCTGAAATTTTTGCAAAACTAGGCGAATGAAGATGCAAAATATTAAATTAGAAAATAAATTGATTGGACCAAATAAAAAGCCATTTATTATTGCAGAAATGTCAGGAAACCATAATCAATCATTAGAGCGTGCTTTAGAAATAGTAAGAGCTGTTGCAGAAACTGGTGCTGATGCCTTAAAGCTTCAAACTTATACTGCGGACACAATGACTCTGGATCATGAAGGATCAGATTTTAAAATTTCGGATTCAAATAGCCTGTGGAAAGGTAAATCACTTTATGAATTATATGATGAAGCTCATACACCATGGGATTGGCATAAGCCAATTTTTGAGCTTGGAAGGAGCTTAGGTTTAATAGTATTTAGCTCTCCCTTTGACTCTACTTCAGTTGATTTTTTAGAAACATTAAATGTTCCATGCTATAAGATAGCCTCTTTTGAAATAACTGATTTATCATTAATTGAGTATGTTGCTAGTAAGAAAAAACCTATGATTATGTCAACTGGTATGGCAACTAATAATGAAATTAGGGATGCTGTAAATGCAGCAACTTCAAATGGTTGTTCAGAATTGATATTACTTAAATGTACCAGCGCATATCCAGCTACTGCAGAAGATGCAAATTTAAATACCATTGTAGATATCAAAAAAAACTTTAATTGTAATGTTGGTTTGTCAGACCATACAAAAGGAATTGGAGTTGCTGTGGCTAGTATTGTTTTAGGAGCGTCTGTAATAGAAAAACACTTTACTCTAGATAGAAACGATGGAGGTGTAGATAGTGAATTTTCTATGGAGCCAGATGAAATGAAGCAATTAGTTGATGAAACCCAAAAAGCATGGTCTTCATTGGGAGACGTCTCATACGGACCAACTAAATCTGAAGAAAATTCTCTTAGATTTAGAAGGTCACTATACATTGTAAAAGATTTACAAACGGGCGATATATTGTCAGAACAAAATATTAAATCAATACGTCCAGGATATGGAATAGCTCCAAAATATCTTAAAGATATTATAGGAAAAAAAGTCACTAAAAATATAAAAAAAGGGACAGCATTTAATTGGAAGCTAATTAGATAAATGGACACTAATAAAAGCCCCAAGATACTAGATTGTACTCTAAGAGACGGAAGTTATGCTATTAACTTTACTTTTTCTGAGAGCGACACTCAAGAAATATCAAGTAATATTGATAAATTAAACATTCCTTATATAGAGGTAGGTCATGGTGTTGGTCTAGGAGCGAATAGGCTTGGAGTAAATTTTTCATCTGCAACTGACATTGCATATATGAGAGCAGCAAAAACATCAGTTAAGCAGGGCAAATGGGGTATGTTTTGTATACCAGGTATAGCTAATCTTGATGATGTTAAGCTTGCTTGTGATCATGGTATTCAATTTATAAGAATAGGAAGCAACATAGATCAAATTGAGGACTCAAAAAAATTTATAGAGCTTGCAAGAAATTTGGGCATTGAGGTTTTTGCAAACTTTATGAAATCTTATACTCAAACACCTAAAAAATTTGCCAAGTTAATGAAACAATCCTATGAATATGGTTCGGAGTTAATATATTTAGTTGATTCAGCAGGGGGTATGCTTCCTAAAGAATTGATTGAATATATATATGAGGCAAATAATTTAGAACCTAAGATTCCTCTTGGTTTTCACGGCCACAATAATCTTGGTCTAGCTATGGCGAACGCTTTGATTTGTGCAGAGCAGGGTGTAGATATTATTGATTCTTCTTTTCAGGGTTTAGGAAGAAGTTCTGGGAATGTTCCAACTGAACAATTAATTTGTGCATTGCATAGAGCAAATTATGAGATAGAAATAGATCCTATAGAAGCAATGCATTTTGGTGAAACTTACATAAGGCCAAGAATAAAAAATAAAGGGCATTGCTCTCTAGATGTAATGGCTGGATACGCACAATTTCATTCAAGTTATATGCCGGATATATTGGATATTGCTAGGGAATTCAACGTTGATCCCAGAGAGATTATTCACCAATTATGTAAGATTGATAAACTTAATGCACCCAAAAATCTTATAAGGGATATTGCAGGAAAAATTGAAAAAAATAAGTTTTCCTTAGACATGGAGCCTCCATGGAATAATTATTTTGGTAATGAGCAAGATTTTTAATGAATGCCTCAAATATACTAAACAAAGTTTTTAAAGAGCGCTGGAATTCTGAGGGGCTAGTTGTAAATAATCGAAGTTTTTTATATAAAGATATTTATCAAAAAGCATTAGCAATAAAATTACACCTCAACAAACTCGGCTGTAATGAAGGGGATAAATTAATTCTTAAACTTCCAAATGGATCAGTATTTTTCCATAGCTATCTTGCCTCTATTATTGGAGGATTTACATTTATTCCTATAAATATCGATACAACCGATGATAATTTTTTATTAATTAAAAATAAAGTAAATCCAAAACTTATTATTGACGATGAAAAAATACTAGGAGATTTAAAAACTTTTTCAGTTAGATATCCTGACTTTAATTATCCTATCAATCAAGATGCTGGAATTTTTTTTACCTCAGGGACTACAGGCTCACCCAAAGGCGTTGCACATACATTAAACAATTTGGTTTTAAATGCAATTTCTTTTAATAGCATGATGGGTATTGAAGATACCTGTCGTTTATATCATATTTTTCCAATGTCATATATGGCAGGTTTTCTTAACTCTATATTGTTGCCAATAGTATCTGGAGGAACTGTAATTCTAGGAAACCAATTTAATGCAATGAATGTATTTGGGTTTTGGGATGACATACTGCATAAGAAAATTAACACCCTTTGGCTAAGCCCAACTATGGCATATATGTTAACAAAAATAAATCGTGATAAAAATATAAAAGAGAAAATTAAAGACAAGTTATCCAATATATTTTCTGCAACTGCACCATTGCAGACTCATATAAAAAAATCATTTTATGAGACATTTGGATATTATCTGCAAAATAGTTATGGCATGTCAGAATTACTACTTGTCTCTGCACAAAACATGCATGAAGCAGGATCAAACGAAACCTCTGGTACTATGCTCCCAGAGATTTTAAGTAAAACAGAATTTAATAAGCAATCTAATAGTCATGAGTTATTAATTAAAACTCCTTTTATGTTAAGTAATTATTTTATGTCTGATGAGGTAAATTATATAGACAGTAAAGGATATTTTATAACGGGTGATATTGCAAAAGTTGATGATAAAAAATTAGATATTACTGGCCGTATTAAGGATATTATTATTCGAGGTGGAATAAATATTTCACCTAGAGAAATTGAAAGGGTAATCTATAACAACAAAATTGTGAAAGAGGTTTTTGTAATAGGACAACCTGATGAATTTTGGGGTGAAATAATAATTGTGTTTCTATCAATTAATCTATCTTGTGATGTTAAAAAAGTAAAAAAAGAGATAAATAAAATTTGTAAAAGCAATTTACCTTCATCCATGATGCCGGACAAGTTTATTTATGTTGATAATTTACCAAAAACATTATCAGGTAAAATAGAACGTAGGAAATTAGTAGAATTTTTATAATTAGATGATTGCTGAGGAAGTTTATGGCTAAAAAAATTATTGATTTGACAATGAGTATTAAGGAGGGGATGCAGACTTTTCCAACGTATTGGCATCCATTTGTTGAAATAACTCAGTTAGGTAGACATGGTATTGAGAATAGAGAAACGAGGAAGTTAGTTCTGGGAACCCATACTGGCACCCATATGGACGCTCCTAGGCATTTTATTAAAGATGGTAAATGTATTGACCAAATTTCTTTAGATCAGCTTGTGGGACCTGCTTCGGTAATTGATTTATCATCATTTGAAGCTTTTAGTGAGATTCAGAAGGTGGATCTTGAAGAACGTTTGGGCGATAGACCATGTGAGCGTGTATTACTTCGATATGATTGGGATAAAATGCTTGGGTCAATGAAATATTTTAATGAGACACCATTCATGTCTGAGGAGGCTGCTCAATGGCTTGTAGATAAAGGATGTGTGCTTGTTTGTATGGATACTCCAATGCCTGATAATCCTAAAAATGGAAAAGGAAGTGATAACGACTCCCCAATACATAAAATTTTACTAGGTAATAATGTCATCATATGTGAGTATTTAATCAATTTATCTAAATTATCTCAACCAATTGTAGATATATATATCGCACCATTAAAAATAAGTGAAGGTGATGGAGCCCCAGTAAGAGCATTTGCTATAGAGAATGATATTAAAAAATAAATCAATGGATTCAAATAGTAAAAAAAAAGAAAATCCTATTTATTTCCTTAACAATGATTGCATCATTAGTATTAAAGACGAAATACCCATAATTTCAAATCCTAGATTAAGAATACATATTGAACCAGATATTTCCTTAATAGTAATTCTTTTGCAAAATTCAAAGGGCTTGCATAAAGAAGAATGGAAGGAAAATTTAATAAATCATAAAGCTAAAAATAGAACTAACAGGTTAATTGGCAGCAATGGTTTGGTTGGGGATCATTCTGGTTTTAGCAAAAAATTATCAACGAGATTGTATAGCGGGGAACAGCTTTTTGATTTATTGGTTGATGAAGCAATTTTGATAAAAGAAAAAAAAGATGCAGAAATGAGGTGTAGTAAATTAGATAGTTTATTTGATCAAAAGAATCTTGGTACATTTCATGAAAGAGTTGGACAATATGTATTGCTTGGATTAAAAGAAAAAGAACCATGGCGAGCATGGCAGAACCAAAAGTTTACAAAAAATGGTAAAGAGTTGATTGGCAATAATTATAAACAAATTCAGAAACCCTTTTTTGACAATTTTTTTAAAAACAAAAATATAAATGGATTAAGTATTCTTGACTTTGGATGTGGCAATGGATATTTCAGTAATAAGCTTGCTGATTTAGGTGCAAATGTAACTGCAATGGATATGTCAAAAGAATTATTAAATTTAGGTATAAAAAATTATAAAAAGAATACGTCTAAATTAAATTTCTTATTGGTTAGCGACATAAATAATACAATTAGCACACTAAAAAAAATAAAAAGAAATTCAGTTGATATAATTTATTTACAAGACACATTACTGTTGTTAATGAATCCTGAAAATGGCCTAAAGAACAAAGATTTACATAAGCTAATATCTACATTTAAAGAGATACTGTCAGACGATGGTGAAATATTTGCTATGGAGCCTAATGCAATATTTTGGCTTTCTAGTAGATACGGTGACGACGCAAAACCCTTTACTATCATTACGGAATATAGGAACCAAGTATTTAATGTGGTACCAACTATTGGGGAATTTATTTCACTTTTCTCCAATGCTGGATTTGGTTTGTCAAGCTTATGTCACCCTCCACACACTGATAATAAGCATGAAGATTTTGCTTATATAAATGAATTCCCTGTATGGGATTTTATGACTTTTAAAAAGTTAAAATAATTGATTGATAAAAAAATATTAATTCAAGAATTTGATAAAGTTTTAGGGAATGATGAGCGTCCTATTGTCATCTTTTCTTCAATATGGCCTTTCTTTAAATCATTAAATTCATCCAATAATGAAACTTTAGATTTAATATTAGAATCTTTTATGATTTCTGCGAAAAATAGATTGGTAATGATGCCATCTTTTACAAAAGGCTTCATAAATGGAGTATGTAATTTAGATAAAGCAAAGAGCTTGAATGGTTTATTTTCAGAAAGATTTAGGGAAAAGTATAGTACCGTAAGATCACGTAGTGCCTTTTTTTCTTTCTCTGCTTGTGGGGAGTATGCTGAACAAATTCTGTCCTTAAAGCCTAAGAATGCATGGGGAAAAAATTCAATTTATGAATGGATGGAGTTATGTAATGCTAGGATGTTGATGCTAGGTACTCACAGCACACACTGTAGCTATTTACACAGGATTGAATGGTTTAATAAAGAAAGAATTATTTATAGGGAAAATAAAACTTTTAAAGGCTATTTAAAAATTAATAATGAATTAATAGAAAGTCAGGAGACATTATTTGTGAGAAAGAGTAATCCTGAGGCAATAAACGATTTTTCCCACCTTAAAAAATATTTAACAGAGGCAGGTATGCAATCATTTAAAATACTAGAGGTTCCAGTATTTCTATATGACGTTTCTTTAATTACTGACAGCATTATGCCGGTCTTTAAAAAAGATCCTTTAAATGCACTTGTAAATAGGAAAGACTTCTTAGAGGCATAAATTATGTGTCAAAAAAACAAAATTATGAAGCTAATAAATACGATAATTGAGGATTCTAGTGATTCTATTTCTTCAACAGCAATTGATTTATTTGAGGAAGAATTAATAGATTCATTTGCTATTGTTGAAATAGTTACATCACTTGAAAAGCTATTTAGTATTGATATACCCTTTGAAGAGATGACTATCCAAAACTTTAGGTCAATAGACGCTATCGATTTTTTAATAAGTAAGATACAAAAAAATAATGAATAAATTTCTCCATAAATGGGCTAGTGACTTATTTCCAATTAATAGAAGCATTACTGGCAAGGGAGTCCGAGATACATTATCCTATATTAAAGATATTATCCCGAATCTAAATGTTTATAGTATTCCCTCAGGAAAAAGAGTTTTTGATTGGGTTATTCCTAACGAGTGGGAAATAAACGAGGCATTTATTGAGGATCAAAATGGTAATAGAGTAATAGATTTTGCAAATAATAACTTGCATGTTGTGGGGTATTCAGAGCCTGTTGATAAATGGATTGATATTGATGAACTGAATAATTATTTACATTCAATACCTGAACAACCAAACGCAATACCATATGTCACCTCATATTATAATAAAACGTGGGGTTTTTGCCTAAGCGAAAATCAAAGATCTAAATTAAAAGACAAAAAATATCATGCAGTCATTAGGTCAAAGCTTAAAAAAGGTTTTTTAAATTATGGTGAACTAATAATTCCCGGCAAATCAAAAAAAGAAATTTTGTTATCTACCTATATTTGTCACCCTTCAATGGCAAATAATGAAGTTTCTGGTCCGGTTGTAACAGCTGCGATTGCTAAGGAATTGGAACAAAATAAACTTAACTATACTATTAGGATAGTTTTTATACCGGAAACAATTGGATCCATAGCATATTTGTTTGATCATTATCAAACATTAAAAAAAATGGTCATAGCTGGATTTAATATAACTTGCGTTGGTGACAATAATTGTTATTCATACCTTCCATCTAGAGATGGTAATTCAATATCTGATAAGGCAGCACTTCACGCTTTAAAACATGTTGACTCAAACTTTATAAAATATTCATGGTTAGACAGAGGTAGTGATGAAAGACAGTATTGTGCTCCTGGTATAGATTTACCAATCGCTTCGATATTAAGAAGTAAGTACGGCGAGTATCCCGAATACCATACTTCTTTAGACGATTTAAGCTTTATATCTGAAGATGGCTTACAAGAGAGCGTAGATATTTATATCAAAGTTATTAAAATTATTAACGAAAATTACACTCCTAAGCCTTTAATTTTATGTGAGCCTAATATGGGTAAAAGAGGCTTATATAGTCTAATTAGCAAGCAAAATAGCAATACAAAGGGCGTAATAGATATGATGAATATTATTTCACTATGTGATGGTGTTAATACAATTTTAGATATTTCTGAAGAAATTAATTTACCTTTTTGGGATGTTAATGAAATTATTAAAGTTCTTATTAAGGAAAATATAGTCAGTCCTTTCAAATAGCATCAAAATATGAAATCAAAGAAATTATTCGTAGTACCCTCCGCTTACGATAAATCGTTAAAATTAGACGAACCTTTACTTTTCTTAGGAACATGGTGTTTTCCTACAGAAAAAAAAGAATTATTGTTAAATTTGGATTATAAAATACTTAAACCAATAATTTTTGAAAACCACATAAAAGATAAACAGCATAAAAATATTAGAATTTTTCAAGAAAAATTATTAAATATTTTAGTTGTTATTTTAAACAATCAACACAACGTAAAATTTTCAAAAAAATCATGGAATATATTAATTGGTCATTGGCTTAGAAGAGCAACAGAAACAATGCTTAATAGGATTTATATTGTAAAATCAAGCATAGAAAAGTTTCAGTTAAATGGAATATATTCTTTTGATAAATATGATCTATCTGTTGAGGATCCAAGAAGCTTTATTTATGCTGCTGGAGATAACAAGTGGAATTCAGCACTAATTAGTAGAATATATCGATTCTATATAAAGGATTCTGATTTTTTTCAGTCAAATGATAGTGTTAGTAACAGTTTTTACTTAGAAGAAAAAGATCTATCAAAATTAAAAGCTACAGCAAGTAAAATTTTAAAAGTTTTTTCAAAGAAAAAAGATGCTTTTATGATTAGTACCTACCTTAATTTTTTTGATAATTTTTTTTTAAATTTATCGTTAGGCCAAATTCCTCAGATACCCATAACACCAAAGCTATACAATAGAAATAAAACCGATATTTTATTGAGAAAAAAATTAAAAGAAATTCTTTTGAAGAATAAAGATAGTTCACAATTTAACAAGGATCAAAAGATTCTATGTAGTTTAATTTTTGAAATTATGCCAAGAAATTATTTAGAAGATTTTAATTTAATGGAAAAGACCGTTGATAATATTGGATGGCCATCAAAACCAAATTTTATATTTACCTCAAATGAATTTGATACAAATGATATTTTTAAATTATGGACTATTAAAAAAATGCAAAAAGGTACTAAATATTATGTTGGTCAGCATGGGAATAATTATGGTACAAATAAGTATGTTAAGGATACTGTAGAGGAATTAACAGCTGATAAGTTCATCACATGGGGTTGGACAGCTAATGGAAAACAATATAAAAAAGGATTTATCTTTCGAAATAAAAAAATAAAAAATAAAGTTAATAATGGGCATTTACTAATGATTGAAAACACGACCAATCATAAAATATCTATATGGGACCAAGATATTGATTTTTTGAATCATCTGAAGAATCAATCTAAATTAATTAAAAATTTAAATTTCGCTCCCAAGAAAAATCTTTTAATAAGACTCCATAATGAACACAATAAAATGCATTTGAATGAGAAATCTATTATTTTAAAAAACAATCCTGATGTAAATATTGATGATGGGTTGACTGATATTTATAGTTTGTTTTCCAACTCTAAGCTTATTCTACATAATTATGACTCAACAGGACTTCTTCAGACATTGGCTAATAATAAACCTTCATTGGCTTTTTTTAGTAATGGTTTTGATCATATTCGGGAAGAGGCTATTCCATATTATGAGTTGTTAATAAATTCTGGAATCATACATTTTGACTATCTTTCACTAGCAAATAAAATTAATTCTGTATGGGATGATGTTGATAGTTGGTGGAGTGATAAGTCAGTTCAAGAGAATATAAGACAATTTTGTCATAATTACGCAAGAGTAGTCGATAGTAATAAGAATGAAATTAAAAGAATTCTAACTAGTTAATGAAACTATCCATTTGCATACCCACATTTAATAGAGCAAATCATTTAGCAGATTGCTTAAACTCATTAATTATTTCTAAACAAAATACAAAAAATGATTTTGAAATATGCGTTTCAGATAATAATTCAACTGATAATACTGAAAAAGTTGTAAAAAATGCTCAAAAGAAAGTTTTAATAAAATATATCAAAAATAATTCTAATATCGGCTTCCCAGGAAATTGCATAAAGGTGGTTGAAATGGCCTCTGGTGAATTTGTTTGGATTATAGGTGATGATGATCTAATCCTTCCTGACGCTATTAATAAAGTTTTACATTTAATTAAAAATAATTCAAATATTGATTTTTTTTATTTAAATTCATTTCATTTAGATAAAAACTATCTTGATAAATATCCAAGACCATTTGACACGAATAATCTTCCTCATGGTATGGAACCATTCTCAAAATATAAAAAAGATGGGCAACTACCTTTTTTAAAACTTATAGATCCAAAGATATCCTTTGATTTTCTTGGAGGGATTTTTTTATACGCCTTTAAGAGAGAAAACTGGATTAAAAATATTGATAATTTAAGTTTAGAATCTATCAATGATTTAAGAAGATTTTCTTCATTTGAAAATACCTTTCCTCATGTAAAAATAATATCTAAAGCTTTTAAGCATTCTATGGCCTATTTTAATAGTGATCCGTTAAGTGTAAATTTATCAGGGGTAAGAGAATGGGCTGCAATGAGCCCTCTTGTAATGTCGATAAGGTTGTCAGAAGGTTTAGGGGAATATAGAAAGCATGGCTTACCGTTAGCTAAATATATTATTGCAAGAAATTTTGCTCTAAATAATTTTTTTTCAGATTATATTAAACTAGTCTTCCATCGAAAAAATTCAGGAGGTATTTACATTAACCTCATTAAAGTATTGATGCATAATTGTCTATACCCAAATTTTTATTTCTCAGCAATTTATTTTTTTGCAAGAAAATTAAAAAAACTGATTACTTCCTTAGTTCATAAATTTTCTACTAACTAACTAACTTATATCATTATGAATACAATTGATTTAAAGCTAAAAAAATATTTTAAAGGAAAGAAAGTTTTTATTACTGGTCATACTGGTTTTAAGGGTTCTTGGCTATCTTATTTACTTCATAAAGTAGGTGCTGAGGTAATGGGGTACGCCCTAAAACCAAAAAGTGATAATGATCATTTCTGTTTACTCAATTTACAAGAAAAAATAAATCATGTTGAAGGTGATATAACAGATTCAGAACATCTAAATAAAAAAATAATTAACTTTCAACCTGACTATGTTTTTCATTTAGCTGCTCAAGCTCTTGTTCATTATTCGTATGCTAATCCATTCGAGACTTATTCCGTAAATGTTATGGGTTCATTAAATCTTTTAGATGCTGTAAAAAATACATCATCAATAAGATCATTAATTTATGTTACTTCTGATAAATGTTATGAAAATATTGAAATAAACAGAGGTTATCATGAAGAAGATACTCTTGGTGGACAGGATCCTTATAGTTCTTCTAAAGCTGCTGCTGAAATTTTATTTTCTTCATACTATCGTTCCTTTTTATCAGACAAGAATAGTCTGGGAGCAGCATCAGTAAGAGCAGGAAATGTAATTGGTGGAGGTGATTGGTCTGCAAATCGAATAATCCCCGACTGTATAAAAGCTATTGAAAAAGATATACCTATTTTATTAAGACATCCTAATGCAACAAGGCCATGGCAACACGTTCTAGAACCTTTATCAGGATATTTATTACTAGCTAGTAAGCTTTATGATAATCCATCAAAATTTTATGGATCTTGGAATTTTGGGCCATCACATAATGACTCAATCACTGTTAAACAAATAGCTTCATTGATAATTGAAAATTTAGGTAAAGGTACAATTGAAATTCAAGAGCCTGAGAAGAACATCCATGAAGCTAAATTACTTCAATTAAATTGCACCAAGGCAAAAAAATTACTTAATTGGCATTCAAGGTGGGATTCAAAAAAAACCTTACAGTCGACTGCCGACTGGTATAAAAGTATAATGAATGGTGAAAAAGCTGAGGATATTACCTTTAAACAAATTTGCGAATTCTTCCCGGAGATAAAATGATTGATGGCGTTATATTAACCCCCTTGAAACAGATATTTGATGAGCGTGGCAAAGTTATGCATATGCTTAGAGAGGATTCTCCAATTTTCTCGAGATTTGGTGAAATATACTTTTCATGTACTAATCCCGGAGCAGTTAAAGCTTGGCATCTTCACAAGGAATTAACACTAAACTATGCCGTAATTTATGGCCAAATAAAATTTGTACTTTATGATGAGAGAAAAGATAGTCCAACATGCGGTGAGATCCAAGAACTTTTTATGTCGCCTGAAAATTATTTTTTGGTAACTGTTCCCCCAGGAATATGGAATGGGTTTAAGAGTGTTGGTAATTTAACTTCAATTCTTGCAAATTGTGCAACCTTACCTCACAGTCAAAATGAAATTATGAGAAGACCTGCAAATGATAAAAAAATCCCATACAAATGGGAGCTAGAACATCGTTAATTTAAATAAAAAAATAAGGTTATAAAACTATGAAAGTGATACTTTTAGCAGGCGGTTTTGGAACTAGATTATCAGAATATACAGAAAATATTCCTAAACCAATGGTACGAGTTGGAGATGATCCGATACTCATTCATATAATGCGCCATTATGCAGAATATGGCCATAAAGAATTTTTTCTTGCGCTAGGCTATAAATCTAGAGTTATTAAGGAATTTTTTCTGAACTATAAGGAGTTAAATTCAGATTTTCTAATTGATATGAATGAAGGGAAAATTAAATTTTATAATAGTCCAAAGGATAATTGGGCAGTCTCATTAATAGATACTGGAATTGATACACTTACTGGTGGGAGGCTAAAAAGAATGCAGCAATATATTAATAATGAGACATTTATGCTTACATACGGTGACGGTGTTGGAAATGTAAATATTGATAAGCTCATTAATTATCATAAAAGTCATGGCAAGTTAGTTACTATGACTGCAGTAAGGCCAGCAGCTAGATTTGGTGAGCTAACAATTGTTGACGATAAGATTACATCATTCAAAGAAAAACCACAGCTTGAAAAGGGTTGGATTAATGGAGGTTTTTTTGTTATGGAGCCGGAGTTTCTTGATTATATAGACGATGATAATACGATGTTGGAGAGGACACCAATTGAAAAAGCAACAAGTGAGGGACAGGTCATGGCATATAAACATGATAAATTTTGGCATTGTATGGATACAAAAAGAGATCATGAGCTTTTAGAAAAGCTTTGGTCAAGTGGAGATAGGCCTTGGACAAAAAAATAAAATAATGAAAATTTTAGTAACTGGAGGATACGGTTATTTAGGGGCAAACATTGTAAAATTTCTGTCAGACAAATATGAAGTTATTACTGGCTCTTCAAACAAAAATTTAAAAAAAATTAATTCAATATCTTATGAGTGGGATAACCTTCCAAGTTTAGTAAAAGCAACAAGGGAAGTTGATGTCATTATTCATGCCTCGGGAATAGGTTCGTCTGCAGCTAAAAATAATCCTGCTTTAACTAATAAATTAGAGGTCAATGGTACAAATAATTTAATAGAATCATCTATTAAAAATAAGGTCAAAAAAATTATCTATTTATCTTCAGCTCATGTGTATAAAAGCCCTTTGAATGGTCACATAACTGAAAATGTAGTTCCTATCAACACACATCCTTATGCAAAAGCAAAGCTAGATGCTGAAGCTATATTTAAAAAAAAGTGCATGAGCAATGGAATTGAATTAGTAATTTTAAGACTTTCAAATATTTTAGGCGCCCCATTGTTTATCAATTCAAATTGCTGGTCGCTACTCCCACATGATCTTTCCTTACAAGCAATAAAAACGAAAATCTTGAAGATTAATAACAACCCAAACATAGAAAGAGATTTTCTCTCACTCGATAGTTTTTTATTGGTAATAAAAGAGATTTTAGATACTAAATTTAAAGATGATTTTATCTATAACTTAGGAAGTGGTAAGTCAATTAAAATTTATGATATTGCAAAGATGATTATGAATAGAGCAGAAATATTATTTGGAAACAAGTATTCGCTAGTTCTGGTTAGTGATGAAAGAAAAATTGATGAAAAATTGATTTATGATGTACACAAAATATCAAAGTATGAAAAAATTAAAACTATCCTTACTAAAGATAGTTTAATTAAAGATATTGATAAGCTTTTACTATTTTGTCATCATGAAATGGAATAAAATATTGAAAAAAAATTTAAAACCAAAAATATCAGTAATTATTCCTAGCTATCTTCATGCACATCTTATTTCACGTGCAATAGATTCTGTTCTAAATCAAACATATACTAATTGGGAAATTATTGTGGTAGATAATTTTTCAGATGATGGAACTAATTTAATTCTAAAAAAATATATGTCCCAAAATCATAATATTGCTTTTTATAGGATTAAAAATAATGGAATTATTGCTAAATCAAGAAATTATGGTATTCGTAAGGCTAATGGCGATTTTATTGCATTTCTCGATGCAGATGATTGGTGGACTGATGATAAATTAGCTAATTCAGTAAATGCAATAAACAATGGCTTCGATTTTATTTATCATAATGCCAAAGTAATTAGCCCAAAAAAAAATATTTTTAATCAAAAATTATTTTCCTCAAAGCCAAAATCACCACTGATCATAAATTTTTTAATTCATGGTGTAACAATCCCGAATTCAAGTGTTGTTGTTCGAAAGAGTGTATTAGAAGACATTAATTATATTTCAGAGGAGACTAAGCTTATCGGCGTTGAAGATCAACATACTTGGTTAAGAATCTCAATTTATACTGATAGTTTTTGCAAGATTGACAAAATTTTAGGTTTTTATTGGTCGGATGAATTTAATAATTCAAAACCTTCCTCAAAATTATATGATAAATTTATTTATCTTCATACTCAGTTTTATCAACATCTGAGTGCTAAAGAGACAATTAGAGCTGAGGCTTTTTTAAATTATAAGCTTGGAAGAGTTGCATTCCAAATCGGAGATTATAGTAGAGCATTAAATCATTATTTAAAATCAATCAAATCAAATCTTACCCACAAGTACCTATATAAAGCATTTATTTTTATAATAATTTCTTTTTACAAGAAAATTAAAATATTTTGATAACTAAAGCTTTAAAATCTCATAACGATATTTTTAAAAAAAATATTTTATCCTGGTTTATTATTTTTCTTTTATTTTATTCATATCTTACAACTGCAGGTTTTATTTTTCAAAAGTTTATTCTAGAATTTTTAGCTCAAAATAATACTCATTTATTATTATCACCAGAATCAACTATTGCTAATGAAATTGCAATTTCATTAAATGAAAAGCTTAAATTAGATTTTTGGAAAAATTTTTCCTTAGTCCCTCAAGAAGGATATGGTATTAACGTTACTATTTTGGCATTTTTTTATTACATCCTAGGAGTTAATCCTTATACCAATATTATAATTAATTCACTTTTTTATAGTCTTTCAGCTCTATTACTTCTCCTTACGTTTCTTAAGATCTCGAATAATTCAATTTATGCTAAGAAATCAGCATTTATATGTTCAATTATTTTTTTATTATGGCCAAGTTCATTATTTTGGCTAAGTCAGATCACCAAAGACTTTATGTCTACTTTTTCACACTTATTATTAATTTTTTCATTTATATGCTTGTATCGAGTTGATAATTTAAAATCAGGTTTGTATTATCTTCTACTTTCATTTCTATCATTAATAATAATGTTTAGTGTTCGAGATCATTTTCTACAAATTCAATTTATTATGTTATTTGTGATAATTTTTATTCTTCTTAATCGCTTTTTATCTTTGAGACTTTCTTTGAAACCAAAACAGATTTATTTAACTTTTTTTATTATTATATTTACCACTTATACGTCATTGATAATATCTGATAAAAATACTTCTAATATTGAGAGTAATTTAGTTTTAAATAATTTGAAGATTCACCAATTAAAAGATATTTCTTATGAGTATTTTCCAGACAAGGAAACTATTTGGAAAAAATCAAATTTTATACCTAATTTTATTGATAAGCGTTTACAAGCAATTATTGCTCTAAATTTAATTAATAATATTAATAATATTAAATTTGGGGCAAGTACTCCATTTAATACTAATTTAGAAATTAAATCTTCTTATGATTTTATAAAATCGTTGCCAGTAATTTTATATCAGGGTTTTTTTGAGCCTTATCCATTGAGGTTTGATATAAAACAACCAAAATTTCTTGTTGTAGCTATAGAAATGCTTTTTATCTATATTTGTTTCTTTTTAATTCCTTTTATAAAAAGTAAATCCTTTGATAAGATATATATAGTTATAATTTCATTTTCTATCTTCTATATTATTCCTATTACTTATACAGTTTCAACTTACGGATCTTTGTATAGGTTAAGAGGGCCATTTTTACTGATAATTGCTCTAATTATCCTTCGTATCTTTCTTGAGGAATCTTCAAAAAAAAATAAATGAATTTTTTAACAAATAAAGGTATATCAGGATCATTTTTGTTTATATTAGCTACTTTAGTAGCTTTGTTTCGGGATGTATATTTTGTGAATGAATTTTTTAACAAAAATACCTTTTCGATGGACGCATATTTTACTTCAATGATGCTTTTGGCGCTGATTATTAATTTTATATTTGCACCATTCCATGAGTACTTTAATTACAATAAAAAAATATTAAAAAATATAAATATAAAATTATTAGCTAATTTATATAGTATTGGATTTACTATATTTTTAATGATGGGTCTGTATTTATTTATTAACGATGTATCAGATGATTATATTTACATAAAGCTAGCAAACCTCTTTATGTTAACTATAAATTTTCCGCTTGTATATTTACATTCATTGTTATTCGAATCAAAAAGGATGCACTTAATTTCGGGGTCAAATCTCTTCTTTTCAATTTCTCTTCTAATGATCATATTTATATTATCAACATCCATGAACATTAATCATCCCATTTTAACGATAAGTATAAGTAATTTAATAATCCAGTTTTCTATTTTCTTATTTTTTGTAAGGACACTAAGTAAGAGTGGCTATAAGATTGTTAATCAACCGAATGACTTTAGTTTATTATCCTTTTTTTCAAAAAAAATATTTCTATTAGTATCGTTTAATGCATTAATATTTTGTCCTTTTTATATTTTTTCTTTTTTAAATTTTTTCACAAATGAGGGAAATATAACTGCATTTTCATTAGCCATTAAACCTTTTTTAATATTTCAAGTTTTTATTACTTTTGTAATAAACGGTATTTTTTTTAATAATTTATTTAATAAGGAAATTGAGGATTATACAAAAATTTTTAATATAAACTTCAATAAGATTTTTAATGGCGTGATTGTACTTACTTTAATCATTCTAGGTTTGTCATATTTATTTATACCAACTATTTTAGAATTTATTACAGTACCTAAGGTTTTAAAATTATTGATTATTGAGGTTTATTTCTTGTCCATCATATTGCTTCCAATTATTTTTATGAATGTACTTTTTTTGAAGTTACTTACACTAAATTTTTTTGGTAAATATCTTTATTATTTTTTATATTTTCTTATTATTTTATTTATTACACTTTTCCTTGGGTTAATCGAAATTAACTCAGCATCTGATTATCTATCTTTTATATTTGTTATGAATTTAGCTCTTTTATTTTTATTATTATTGACAGCATTTTTTCATAAAATTTTTTCATTGTATTCTTTTATAATAATAATTATTTGTATTTTTTTATTTTTATCGTCTATCTTAACTTATTTATATGAGTTATATTTCGGAACTTTTTTATTCTTTTTCTTATATCTTTCCTTATTAATTACTACTAATTATTTAAATGGTGAATTTAAACTTAACACATGAGATCAATTAAAAAAAGAATATGTTTGATAGCTAACTCTGATATTTTCTTTGAATCCTTTTTAGTTCATCAATCAATAGTCTTATCTAATTATTATGATATTCATATTGTTATTAATTCAGATAAACTTGATAAGTTATCAAATCAATATCCAAATCTTTCTTTCCATCATTTCTCTATTCGCCGTAAAAAATTTTTCTTAATCTATGATTTAATTTTGTTTATAAAATTATTTTATTTTTTTTGTAAATATAATTTCGACATTGTTCATTCTTTTACTTCCAAAGTTGGATGTTTTTCAATGTTTATTGGATTCTTATTAAGGATAAAGAATAGACACCATACTTTTACAGGACAAACTTGGTGCAAAAAAAATTTTTTTTGCTGGCCTTTATATAAGTTTGCAGATAGGATTATTAGTTTTTTTTCAACCATTACTTTTGCGGATAGTAAGTCTCAATCTAAATATCTTTTAGATGAAAAGGTTGTTCATAAAAGTAAAATAAAAGTACTTGGAAATGGTTCTATTAGTGGAGTTGACTTGGGAAAATTTTATCCCAAAAAATCGTTAGGTATTAAAATTAGAAAAAAACTACAAATACCTTTGGATGCTTTTGTTTTAATTTTTGTTGGAAGACTGTGTATAGAAAAAGGAATTTTTGATTTAATAAATGCTTTTTCAATATTAGATAATAAAAATATTCATTTAATTTTTGTTGGTATGCTTGATGATGATATTGTCGAATATTTACCATCAAATAAAAATATTCATTATCTAGGTTTTAAAAAAGATGTCACACCCTTTATTAATGCCTCTGATTTACTTTGTCTTCCAAGTTATAGGGAGGGATTTGGATCTGTTGTTATTGAAGCTGCAGCAGTTGGAGTGCCCTCATTAGTTTCAAATATATATGGTTTACAGGATTCGATTATTCACAATAAAACTGGATTGTTTCATATTCCTGCTGATCCTATTGATATTAGTAGTAAAATTAATCATATTTATTTAAACAAATCTTTTTATAAAAAAATGTCGAGTGATGCAAAATCTAGAGCGATTAAATTTTTTGATAAAGATCTAGTTATTAGATATTGGGTCAAATTTTACAAGAGATTTCTAAATGATTAAGCGTTTATTCGATTTTATTTGTTCAATATTTTTAATTATTGTTTGCTCTCCTTTATTTATAATTACTTCGATTTTCATTAAATTTACTTTAGGATCTCCTATTTTTTTTACTCAAAAGAGACCTGGCCTTAATGAAAAAATTTTTACTATTTATAAGTTTAGAACAATGAGTGAATTATATGATTCAGACGGAATTTTATTGCCTGATTCAAAGCGTTTGTCTAAGGTTGGTAATTTTATAAGATCTCTAAGTCTTGATGAGCTTCCTACATTACTAAATATAATTAAAGGAGATATGAGTCTGGTAGGACCAAGACCTCTTTTGATTGAATATCTTTGTTTATATAGTGAGGAGCAAAAAAAAAGACATTTAGTAAAACCTGGAATAACAGGTTTAGCTCAAATTAATGGAAGAAATCTCCTAGATTGGGAGGAAAAATTCAATTATGATGTGTTGTATGTAGAGAATCATAACTTTTTTTTAGATATAAAAATTTTATTTATTACTATAAAAAAAGTTGCACTTAGAGAGGGTATAAGCAGTCAAAATGAGATGACTACTGAACCTTTTACTGGCCGTAAAAAGAATGATTAATTATTCATTCTCCTTATTCGCTAATATATTTTTGTTTTTGAATACAACTTTTATTTAATAAAACATGACTAAACTTATTCCAAAATCAGAATTTTCACCTTGGCCTTCATTTTCAAAAGATGAAGCTAAATTAATTTCTGATGTTCTTATATCAAATAAGGTTAACTACTGGACCGGCAATAAAGTTAAGCAATTTGAAAATGATTTTTCAAAATGGACTGGAGCAAAATATTCAATAGCTCTCTCTAATGGAACTGCTGCATTGGATATTGCTATAAAAGCTTTGGACATAAATAAAAATGATGAAGTTATTGTAACGCCAAGAACATTTATTGCTTCTGTATCATCGGTCTGTAATGTCGGCGCTAAACCAATTTTTGCTGATATTGATCTTGATAGTGGAAATATTACAGCAGAATCTATATTAAAAGTTATTACAAAGAAAACAAAAGCTATTATCTGCGTACACTTAGGTGGTTGGCCGTGCGATATGGATCCAATTATGAAAATTGCTAGAAAGAATAAAATTAAAGTTATTGAGGATTGTTCTCAAGCTCACGGAGCTATATATAAAGGAAGATCTGTAGGTATATATGGAGATATTTCGACTTGGAGTTTTTGTCAAGATAAGATAATTACCACTGGTGGTGAGGGTGGTATGGTGACAACGAATAATAAAAAATTTTGGGATATTATGTGGTCCTATAAAGATCATGGTAAAAATTATAAAACTGTTTTTCAGAATAAAAAATTAAGTGGATTTAGATGGCTTCACGAAAGTTTTGGAACAAATTTTAGAATGACTGAAATACAAGCTGTTATAGGAATTTATCAATTGAAACAAATGAAAAAATGGACAAACATTAGAAATAGAAATGCCTCGCAGATAATAAATTCTCTTAGAGATTTTGAAGGAATTTATATTCCTTCTTTTCAAGATAAATTTAAGAGGTATAAACAAGATTGCGTTCATGCTTATTATAAATTATACATTTATCTTGATTCTTCCTATTTAAAGATATTAGGTTCAAGGGATAAAATTGTTGATCAAATAAATAAAGAAGGTGTACCTGCAAGTGGAGGAAGTTGCCCAGAAGTTTATTTAGAAAAGGCTTTTACTAGAAAAGGATTAAGTCCAAAAAAACGTTTACCAAATGCAATGAAAATTGGAAAACAATCAATTGCACTAATGGTACATCCGACCCTTAAAAAAGAAGAAATCGAAAAAACTATTTTTGTAATTAAGAAAATTATCACCAAAGCAAGAAAATAAACTAACGTAGTTTTGAGTACAAATATTTTATACCCTCAAAAACCCTAGAATCTCTTTCAATAAATCTTACCAAGAATTCCTTAGAGCGATCTGTAAGTTGATCAATTATAAATTCATTACCCATTCTGATTTTATAATTTTGGAGATAATGGTAAATTTGTTCTTTAGTGTTTGCATTACCATTATCGGAAAACTTAGATACATGATAAGTAAAATTTGCATTCCTGTCATAAAGTGAATTGCAATCATGAAGTGTAGTTTTCATAAAGTTACCAATAAGAAGATCGTCGAATATCCTAAATTTTATTGCTGTTATTAAGCTATTTCTAGGTAAAGAAAAAGTAATGCCTCTTGTTGGTTTTCCCTCCATTTTTATAGTAAAAGTTTTACCTCCTACAACAAAACTAATAAAACCAAAAGATAGCTTTATCATTTCTTTTTCTTCAAAATAAGCTTTAATTATTTTTTTATCATATTTGGTAAGTTCATCGGACCAATTATCACCAAATACTTCAGGTTTTTTTGGATTTACTATAATTGCTTTTGAATCATTTTGATAAGTTTCTAAATTATTACAATCAACTGTGCTAAATTCAGGTATAAAATCATATTTGTCTGAAATACCCTCTCCAAAAGCTTCTTTGGGTGTAGTATATTTCTGTGCCCAAATTGAGTCTGTTCTTTGATATTGATGAAAAGAAGAGAAGGGAATAATATGATTTGAGTCCGTAAGATTTGCATAATAATTATATTGCTCTCCAACATTTAATTTTCTCGATGCCATCGGTTCAATAAACCTTCCATCCTCATCAAAAAAATTAATCATATCTGCATCACCATAACCAGCTAAAACTAATAGATAAGAATGCTCGTAATTTTTACTAATTTTTTTTATATAATTTGAACAACCTTTAACTCCTGCATCATTAAGGTTAATGAATAATTTTCCACATACATCTATTAGTAAAATTGAATCTTGAAGGTGATTAGTTATGCATTGTATTTTAATATTTTTTGATAATTGAACCCAATCTCTGTCTGGTAGAATATTTACATCATAATCTAGATCAGACAGATCATTAAAAATTCTAGATCCAATATGGTCAGGAAGAAGTATTTTTTTACCTTTTAATCTTTTAAGAGAATTGGGATTTAAGTGATCTGGATGACCATGAGAGAACCATATATATTTTGATTTAATAATATCTTTTTTAAGTTGACTAGGAATTCGGTGACTTAATATCCAGCTCCCAAAATATGCTGAGTCCTCATCTCCGTACCATGGATCAGTTGCAATAATTGGCGAACCATCATATGCAATAATAGTTGCATTGCCTGTGGTAGTAATCTTTTGCTCAGAAGAGTTCATAAAAAAATTTTCTATTTAAAACCATTATTTATTAATAAGTGGGAGTTATAATGATAACCTTTTGTAACCATACTAATTAAATTATTTTAGAAGTTATAGTAGTGAAAATCGTAAACAAAAAATTATTATCTTTATTACACGATACTATCGTAGCTATCATAGCTATTGTTTTGTCATACATGCTCAGGTTTAATTTTTCAATTCCAAAAGTATATCAAGATCAACTATTATTTTTAATTGTTCCTATTATTTTGATAAGTTTATTTATAAATAAATATCACGAAATTTACAAAATATCTTGGCGTTTTATTTCTATATCTGACATTAAAAGAATAATGATAAGTGAAATTAACATTGTCATAATTTTGTATTTATTGGTTGCAAATCCTTTCATTAATATAATGAATTTAACAGAATTTAATAAGGTAATGCCATTTTCTGTTTTTATAATTTTTCCAATCCTACAATTTTTAGGATTAATATGTAACAGAATTTTATTTAGATTCATTACTTCGTCAAATAAAATTTCCAAAAAAAAAAGCTACCAAAAAAAATATTATTTTAATAAATATTAATAAAAATACACCATCTATAATTAATGAAATTACTCAATCTTCAGATTGGAATATTGTTGCGATACTCGATAATGATGAGCAAATGCATAATAGGATTATAGAAGGAATAAGTGTTGAGGGATCTATTTCAAGTATTAGTAATTTAGTCAAACGTTATTCTATTGATAGAGTTGTGTTGTGTGGAGAACTTAAAAATTCAAAAGATGCATCTTTCTTAATTGAAATTACAAATAACTTAGGTTTAAAACTATTAACACTTCCTGCAACAACAAACTTTGTAAGTGAAAAATATACGTATTCATCAATTAGGCCAGTACAAATAGAAGACTTACTCGGAAGGGAGACTGTTCAACTTGATTTTAAAAATCTTACAAATTTTATTTCAAATAAAAATTGTTTAGTTTCCGGAGCAGGTGGTTCAATAGGGTCTGAAATTTGTAGACAACTAATAAATTTAAAACCAAAAAAAATTGTTTGTATAGATTTGTCAGAGGCATCACTTTACAAGATTGAACAGGAATTCAATTACTCAAAAGTTAATATTCAATATTTTATTGACGATATAAGAAATGAAAATAAATTAGATAAAATTTTTAAAAAAAATAAAATTGATATTGTATTTCATGCTGCCGCTTATAAACATGTTCCTCTTCTTGAAAAAAGTAATGTCGAAAGCGCAATAAGAAATAATGTATTTGGAACCAAGGTTATTAGTGACTTAGCAATTCAAAATAAAGTAAAGAAATTTGTATATATATCAACCGATAAAGCGGTTAATCCTAAGGGTGTAATGGGACAGACGAAAAGATTAGCTGAATTAATATGTCAAAATCATCAAAATAATAGTAAAGAAACCCTTTTTCTAATTGTACGATTTGGAAATGTTTTAAATAGCAGTGGTAGTGTCATTCCAAAGTTTAGAGAACAAATTGCAAGTGGCGGCCCACTTACTGTTACTCATAAAGATATTACAAGATATTTTATGTCAATTTCAGAGGCAGCTCAGCTTGTTATAAAAGCTTCACATTTGAGTGAAGGTAAGGAAATTTATGTATTAGAGATGGGTAAACCCATAAAGATATTTAACTTGGCAAAACAGATGATTAAACTTTCAGGATTTAGGGAGGATGAAATAGATATTATTTTCACAGGTCTTAGAGGAGGGGAAAAACTTTATGAAGAGCTTCTTTATGACGAAGAGACATCAATAAAAACTTCTCAAAATAAATTAAGAATATCTGTTGCAGAGAATTTCAAAAAAATAGATTTTAAACTTTTAGTCTCGTGGATTCAGAGCCTAAGCTCTAAGGATGAAAAATTAATAAAAAAAGAATTATTAAATTTTATTAAAAATTAGTTTTTTTTAATTTATTTTTATTAACAATTAATTTTGTTGGTTTACCTATTAAATCAAAAAGAATGGTTGCTCTTTTTTCACCATTATCTATTAAAAAAATAGCCTCAATATTTTTATAAGGACCTTCTTTTATAGAAACCTTATCACCTTTTTTAAATGCGCGATCTAATTGCTGGAAATGTTTTTTTTCCATTAATCTAATACTGTCAATTATTTCTTCTTTAATTTCTAATGGATCTTCACCAATTTTTAATAATTCACTTACACCGTAAGTCGATCTAATCAATCCAATATTTTTTTGAATGGAATTTTGAGTTATTTTTACAAATAAATATCTTGGGAATAAAGGCTTAATTAATTCTTTTATTTTATTTAAAGTAATCACTTCCTTTCTGAACTTAGGGAGATATGTTTCAAAGGATTGATTTTTTAAATTTGTTTCCGCCTTATCTTCTTGGGTTGCTTTTGAATATACGACTAACCATGTCACTTTATATGTAACTCCCCTAATTCATAAATATCATTAATCTCTGCAAATATTTCAATATTACTCCAGTCTTCATTATGTCCATAACCATAATTTGCTTTTATAAATCTTAGATTATTTTTCATTGCGCTTATTCCATCACTCAATGTATCACCAACAAAAAAAGCTTTTTGAAAATTATGATCTTTTAATAACAAATCTTTTATCATTTGTGATTTATTTCTTTGTTTTATTCCGCTATCAGAGCATTCAATACTTAAAAAAAATTCATCCCATCCTAGATGATTTATGATCTGCAAAGTTGGTTTTTCCCTTTTATTTGTAGCAACAGCTATTTTGTGTCCCATTGAAAAAAGTTTCTTTAACGTTCGTTCACTATTGATATAAGGTATTGTATTTTTCAAAATTTCATTATCATGTATTTTAATAAAATTATCAGTAAATACTTTTAAAGATTTAGCCTGTGAGTCACCTAAGATTTCTTTTGCTGTTTCCTCTAGAGGTGGTCCAATAACAACCTTTTTAGCAAAAACTAATCTTTCCGGTGCAATTTCTTTTGTTATTTTGAGAAAAGTCTCACGAACATGTTTTTCAGAATTGATTAATGTGCCATCAAAATCAAATATCCAATATTTTTTCATTTCACAAATTTATCCAGTCTTTGGAAATAATACTTTTTTCAATTCCTTCCAAGACCTTTGCATTCCAAATAGCATCATTCATACCTAGTTTTTGTTCTAATTGATTTAATGCTACTTTATTGAAGTGATTGATTTCTAATACAAAGTGATTAGCCTGCGGAACTATTTCTTCCTTCATTCCCGACCCTTCAGTGGTGTAAACAACTTTTGCAGTTTTATCCTCTGGTTGCCAAACAACAGGACATTTAACTCTACCAAATAGCCCAAAGGCCTCAAATTCTGACCTTCTTGTACATTCAAAACTAATATCAAAGGTGGCTCTTTTATTATTTCCAAAATCAATCATTCCAGTCGTTGAAATATCAGCGCCATGCTCATTTAATTTAGCTGATGCGTAAACCTTAATTGGATTTTCTTTAAAACATTGTCGAAGAGTATGAACTGCGTAGGGTCCAATATCCCATAGAGCTCCGCCACCTTTTTTCATATTGCGATTTATTCGATAATATCTTGCAGGTTGAATTGGAAAGGAAAACATTGAATGCGCATAATTTACTTCACCCAATATATTTGATTTTATTATATTTTGAATGCGATCAAACTGTGGGTGAAAGGCATACATAAAGCCTTCCATAATTTTCACATTAAATCTCTTTGATTCCTCAAAAAGCATTTCAACTTCTGAAGATTTTAGCGCCATCGGCTTTTCAATGAGTACATGTTTTTTTGCTCTAATACACTTTAAGGCTATCTGAACATGTTCTTCATTTGCTAGAGGTATGTAAACGGCATCAATACGTTCGTGATTCACTATTTGATCAAGACCATTAAAAACTTGCACTGTATCTTCTAGATGAGGAGCATGCTTCAATAAGCATTCTTGTGCTGCGCCTTTTCTCCTGCTACCAATTGCAA
>MDSV01243950.1_pt1 | contig 50478 bp, 53 predicted proteins | sample 810851 | NCBI WGS metagenome assembly MDSV01 (sample SAMN05326640, study PRJNA326480) | marine metagenome | isolation source: seawater | place: Atlantic Ocean: North East | collected 2012
ATCTGGAAAGAAGAAAGCATCTGGAAAGAAGAAAGCATCTGGAAAGAAGAAAGCATCTGGAAAGAAGAAAGCATCTGGAAAAAAGAAAGCATCTGGAAAGAAGAAGGAAAAAAAACCAAAAAAACAGAAAAAAAATAAAAAAACTAATGGAGGAATATCTGATGTAGCTTTTGAGAGTAATTTAGAAGGTGGATCTTCATCTTCGGTATATAATACTAATAAATCTATATTAAATAGAGTTTAAATTAATTAAATATAATATAAAATTATATTATTTATAAAATAGTTTTTTATACTATATTAAATGGGTACACTTTTTACAAAATTTCATTATTATGAAGATAATTTAATAGAAGATAATTCAGATAATGAAATATATATATATAATGGATCAATTAAATATAGTAATATAGATTGTTTGAAAGAAAATGATGAATATAAAATATATTTATGTGAAAACGATTTGATACTTGAAAATGATATAAATAATTATACATTTTTATATCAAAATATAAGCCATTGGGTTTATTCTAAAAATAGTTTTGGATTTTTTTTAAAAAGTAATAATAATTCGGATAATAAACTACAAATAGTATTAAATGTAATAGATGGAGAAGAAATAGCGAATAATTTAAAAAAAATTACAACTGAATTAGTTGAATATTATAAGAATTTATAAAAGATATTTAAAAAGTAATACTTAAAAATAATAAAATATTACTATATAATGATTAATGATTATGAATTTATTGAACATGATGAAGAATATATAAATAATATAAATATGGACAAATCGGAATATAATAATATTATAAGAAACTTATTAAAAAAAAATAAAAAATTAGAATTAAAAAATAAGGAAATAGAAATAGAAAATAAAAAAAATTTAGATAATTTTATTAGTATAAATAAAAAATATATAGATACATTATCAGATTTTAATAATTTAAATGCTAATTTTTCCCAAATAGAAAAAGATTTATATGATATGGAAATAGTAAATCTTGAATTAATAAAAATAATAAAAACTAAAAATGATTAATAATATTTATATAATAGTTACAATATTATTATTAATATATATATTACTAGTCCATTTGATTTTTTTTTCGTATAATATAAATGATATATTAAGTTGTTTAAGACTTTTAATAATAATGTTTGTGCTCATACAATTATTATAACACCAAGGACCTTTATAAATAGATACATTATTAAGCTTACTAGGATTAAAATGTTCTAATATTTTATTTTTAATTTGTTTAGTGTTATTTTGTAAAGCATCTATATGGGCCATAAAATTTAAATTATTATATGAAAAAAATAAAACACTACATGTTCCAACATGTGAAGTATATAATTTTTTTTTAGATACAATTATCTTAGATTGATCAACATATAAACAATTACATAATGGCTTATATTTCATATAATTTATATTTTATTTTATTTTTAATATTATATTATTAAGCCACCCGGACATATAGTCCCTACTTTGAATTGTTTTAAAGATATTAATAAAAGAAGTTTAAAATCAGAAAATTTTTTGGTAATTTGTTGTATTGTATCTTCTGTAGAATTCAGTGTTTCATAATCAAATTCATCAACTTTTACTTTATTATTTTCATCTAGATTATATTCATTTACAAAAGTATTAAAACTTTGAAATGATTTAAAAATTTTATGTAAATCTTGTAAATCTGAATGTTTAATCAAATTTACAAAAGTATTTACATTTTTTATATTAATATTTTTAAATACATCAGGTGTTGCTACAGCATCTAAATTAATAATATCTGTTACATCATATATAGTTCCATTAATATATACCCATTTGTTATCAATTAAATTATGTTTAATAACTTCACTTAATTTACAATCTAGATTAGAACCACCGTGTAATTTTTTTTTAAATGTAGTTTTATTTGTAGTTTTATTTATATTTGTAGTTTTCTTTGAATAATATAAAAATATTAATAATAAACATATAAATAATATTATAAATTTATGAATTATATTCATTCTATATAATATAATAATAATTTAAAAATATATTTATATATATTTATATATTAATTTATGATAGAAATACCTATTATGGCATGTAGTGTAAATAAATATTATAGAACTTGGCGAGGAAAAGTATTAATATCTAAGGAAGGAAGAGAATTTAAACAAAAAGTAGATTTATTATTACATAATTATGAAAAAGTATATGGTAAAATAAAATTAACTATTATATTATATTTTAAGGATAAAAGAAAAAGAGATTTGGATAATTATAATAAGGTTTTAATAGATTGTTTAAAGAATAAATTATTTGAAGATGATGACCAAATTTATCAATTATATATGGAAAAACATATAAATTCAGGTTATGAAAAAATATGTGTTCAAGTAGATAAAATAGAAGATTAAGTAAATATACTATTATCTTCATTCAAGTTTAAACTATCTATAAATTTTTTAATATTTATTTTTTTTTTAGTTTTAAGCTTAGATTTAGTAGATTTGTTTGATTTATTTTTAGTTTTTTTAGATTTTTTTGATTTTTTTTTAGATTTTTTAATAGTTTTTTTTGAAAAAATACTAGATTTTTTTTTATCAGTTTTTTTTTCACTCATATTAATATTTATAAATATTTTTATTTATAATATTTATTATTAAAATATTATATGATACGACTATATAAAAATAATAATATATATCTTATTACTATTAATAGTTTTAATAGCAATGATCTTACAAGTATGAAAAATATAATTAATAAAATAATAAATGAATCATTGAAAAATAGTAGTAATATTACTATTTATGTAGATATATTTAATTTACATGATTATTCTTTGGTAAATATATATAAATTAATAATATTTAATAATAAATTTAATATTTCTGATTTAAAATTTATAAAAAATATAGAATTATATATAAATATTACAAATAAAAATATCATTTTTAAGTATATAAATTTATTAAAAAATATATGTCCTATTAATATTAATATAAACTATATTAAACATAAAAAAAAATGGGATAAGATATTTAAAGACTAATAAATGTATTAATATATGTTATTAATTAAAATCTCAAAAAGAGGTAATGTTAAATCTATTACTAAAGATAATATAGATTTTATAAAAAATAATAAACATATATCAAAAATAAATACTTGGCATTATAATAATTTTGTTTACATATTATATGGATATATAAATGGAGAAGCCGGAGAAGAAAATAAATATGATCTACCACCTCCTTGTGATTGTGATTTATATTTTAATGATTTATATTTTATTAAATATGATAATAAGAATATAATTGATTTGTCAATGGAAGATTATAATACATTTTATGCTTTTTGTTTTGAAGGATTTGATTCAATTGAAAATACGGAAGATGAAGTAGAAGATGAGCTTTCGGAACATACTAGTGATAGAGAGTTTATAAATGATGAAGAAAATTTATCATTATCATCTGATACAAATGAGATAGATTTAAGTGAATTATCTGATTTTACTAGTGATGAAAAACAAAATTTAAATGAAGCACATGAAGAAGAAGAGGAAGAGCAATATGTAGAAGAGGAAGATATATCATCAATTGAAATTACTATATCATCGTGTAGTGAAGATGATAGTGATTCTGATGTAGATACAGAATAAATGTATTTAGAATATAATATTATATATTATTATATTAAATTTATGTATAATTATGTATATGATAATTATGATAAAAATACAATAATGTATTTAACAATACCTATTCTATTTATAGCTAACTTACCTGTAATATTTTTTACATTTTTAGATATTTGTAAATTTAAATGTTTAGAGGAATATAGAATAAATTATAATAATAAAAGAAAATATCCATCAAATTTAGAACTATGTGATGGTTTAAAAGAATCTTGTAAGGGATTTTTTGGAATAATTATACCGGTAGCTTTTTTTGGCATATATTTAATGAATAATTTAAATATTAAATTATATAATTTTGACAGGAATGTTCCTAATATATTTACTTTTAGTTGTGAAATTTTTGTTATATTATTTATGACAGATATATTATTTTATTTTTTACATAGATTAATGCATACAAAATATTTATATCAAAATTTACATAAGTTTCACCATACTTATAAGGAACCATTTGCTTTAACAAATCATTATGTTAATTCATTAGAATTATTATTATTTATAATACCACCTATAATACCACCAGTTTTACTAGGTTCTCATATAATGGTTATGTGGTGTAGTATAATTTTATTAAATTGGAATGGTATTATAATACATTCTGGTTATAATTTTAGTGTAATAAAAATTCAATATAAGAATTGTAAATTTGAGTTTCCATGTATTAAAGAACATGATTTTCATCATAAATATTTTAATTATAATTTTGGTTCAACTTTTCCATTTATGGATCAAATTATGGGAACTTATTGTGATAAATAAAATTAACTTCTTATTTTTTAATTTATTTCTGTTATTACATTACTTTGCCCTGGTCTTATTCTATTTAATTAAATTTGAATATTTTCAATATTTAAATTAATATTTGGTAAAGGTGAATCTATTATAACACCCACACTTTTATGTGATTCTCTAAATTTATTAATTTTATATGGATTTCCTAAAAAACTCATATATGTAAAAAAAAATTAGTTCTAAATAATTTATCTATATCTATTTTTAAATAATCGTCTTCCACCTGTTTGTGCTGGCATAGCTGCTTGAGCTGACATAGATGGCATAGCTGGTTGAGCTGGCATAGGTTGCATTGCTTGTATAGTTTGCATTGGTTGTTGTGTAGGGGCTTGTGGTTGTTGTGTAGGGGCTTGTGGTTGTTCAGTATTACCTGTCATAAGAGTCATCACATAATCTATAAGGAAATATCCTATTAATATACCTAAAATAAGTCCACCAATCATATATAATATATTCATCATTGTGCAATTCTTTTCTTCTTTTTTATGTTTACCCATTATAATATCTAATAGAAAAAAAAATATTTATTTATTTATTTATTTATTTATTTATTTATTTATTTTACATATTAAATTATTTAAAAAATAATATATATATATATATATACTGGTCTTATAGTGTAGGGGTTATCACAATCGGTTTTGATCCGATAGACGGGGGTTCGATTCCCTCTAGGACCTTTTTTTTTATAATTTTATATTGCTATAATTAAAATATTTTCTAATTTATTTATACGAGATTCTATTTTTTTAATTAATAAGTCTAAATCAGTTTTTATTGATAAATCATTATTATAAGTTAATTTTAAATTATTTAATCCATCTAATGAACATGTTAATTTTATATAAAAATTTTTTATAATTTTATCATTAGATTCTTTAAAAAATGTTCTTAATTGTCTATCATTTTTTTCTTTTTCATTTTTTTTAAAACTTATTTCATTTCTATATACAAAATCAGTAACATAAATAACATCATTTATTAAATCAATTAATATTTTTAATGTTGTGTCTCTATTTTGATTATAAAAATATCTAGATAATGATGGTATATAAGAATTATCAACAAAAATATTTAAATTTGAATCACAATATAATTTATCACCTTGTTTTATATAAGAAATTATACTTAATTTATATAATAAATTAGTAATCATTGTGTCAGTAATTTTTTTTTTTTCGTCTTTCATTCTATATTTTCATATAACTTTATTTTTTTAAATTATTTTAATTTGTTTAATTTATCTAATAATTTATATAAACATTTAGCGTCAAAAACCGCAGATGGGATATTAATATTTTCTGTTAAAGTTTCTGAATCTATATCTATACTATCATAGTTAATATCATCTAATTGTTCATCTTCATCTATTTTTTCATCTTCATCTATTTTTTCATCTTCATCTAATTTTTCATCTTCATCTATTTTTTCTTCTACATCTATTTTTTCATCTGAATCTAATTCAATTGTGGAGTTAGATTGTGTATCACTAGTAGTTTTTGATTCATCTGAATCTAATTTATTAAATTTAGGAGTTAAATTAATGTCTAGTTCATTTAATTGAGTCTTATATCTTTTATTTGTTAAATCTGTTTCAATATTGTTAAAATATATATATTGAAGTTTATTACTTTTTTCTAATTTAGATAGATTATTATATTTTTTATTACTATTTAATGTAATAGAATTTAATAAAATAAATAAATCATTATTATGACTTCCATTAAATTTGCTAATAGAACCATATAGTTTTGTATAGTTAATAATAAAATCATATGAATTAACAAAATCTATATTAGTAGTTAAGTTATAACCAAAATCATTATTAGTATTATTTATAATTAATGTAACAATACTTAATTTATTTTCTTTAAAATAGTCACCTACTTTTTTATTAAACCATGAATTATCATTAAATTCAAATACTAAATTACTACCTATATCAATATATTTAGTAAATAGAGTTAAATTATTAAAATTAGTATCATTATATACAAAACTAGAATCGAAAATAAATACAATATTATGAATGTAATCCTCGACTGATTGTATTTTATTATTATAATATTTATTAAATACACTTTCAAATGATTGTTCTAAATCACTGTATTCTAAATTATTATTATTTAATAATACATCACTTAATTCTTTATTAAAGACTAAACTGACTGATAATTTTGAATCTAACATACTTAATTTTTCTTCTAAATATGTCCAATATGAATCATCAAAATCTTGATAATAAGTATCATTTATTTCAATACTATTAAAATGTTCCGAATATAATTCTAAATTATTATTTGATATTTCATAGATTACATCCCAATGATTTGTTTTATTAGTATTATAACCACTTGAACCTATATGTATATTTAATAATTCTGTATATAATTTATTATCTGATAAAAATTCTATAGCACTTAAACTTTTATCAACTAATTTATTTTTAAAATGCGAAGTAAATTTATGTATAATATATATATATAAATCTGTAAATTTAGGAAATATTATACTAATATTTTCTGTATAATAGTCAGATAATATAGTATTAAATTGTGCTTCTTTTTCTAAAGTAATATTTTTTAAATCTTTAAAAAAATTGTTAAGTAAATCAATATAAAGTTTTTTATTTTCACTAAGACCCAAATTGAAAAGTTTAATTAATATATTTTCATCTGTTTCTAATATAGTTTGGGAACCTCCAGACATTTGTGTTTTAATATTTACACCTAATCTATTATTATTCTTAATATAATTAATAAAAGTATCTACTGTATGTTCATTTAAATAATCATGTTCATATTCTAATAATAATATGTCAGATAAGGGGCTATTAATATTATTTACTTGATATACAAGATTAGAAACTTCTGATTTAAATAAAGTATTTATAGAAAATTTATCTTGTGTAACAATATATTTTGTTTCATCATTATATAAATAAAATGAATTATTTGCCATTTTATTTAAACAAATATAATGACCGTTACTTAATGTTCCTAAATGACATATAATACTTTTAAGATCAAGTATATGATCATTAGTTTTAATACTATTTGTTGAATTTATATTAACATTTTTAAAAGTAATTCTGTTATTTATAAATAACTCTTTATTGTTTTTGATTAATGATTCTTCAAATAAAACTCTATTTATATTAAAAATTAAATAATCAGTAGGATTTAAATATAAATAAGATGATTTATATATAGTATTATTACTACAAACATTACATTCTAAACCTTCAACTAATTGTGGAACAATATTTAGATTATGAAAACATTTAGAAATATTATCATTATCATCTGTAGCTAAATTACATGTAAAATTATTTTTAATGTGATAAAATCTAAATAAACATGTAGCACATTTGTATTCAGATACATTAATATTACAAAATTTATGTAATACACTATTATTATTTGATGTATTTAATTTATTTATATAATATCCTATATTATTTTCTGTATTAATTTTTGTTGTTCTAATACTTACATCATCATATACATTTTTGATATATAATGTAGAATCAACATTTTTATCTAAAAGTGAAAATAAGAATGTAATAAAATCTTCTATATTATTTAATATAGAAAAATCAAAATTTAAATTTTTAGATTTATTATGTAAATCTAATAATTCTAATAAATAATCAATATTGTTTAGTTCTCCTGTAAATATCTTATTTAATTCTAAAAATAACTTATAAGTTTCTGGATCACTATCTTTATTTAATGATAATTTATTAAATAAATCATAAAATGATTTTATAAATAATTTACAATGTTTTAATATTTGTAAGGAACTAATTATATAACAATTAGTTCTGCTATTTATTAAAGTAAAAGAATTGTTAGTTTTTATAAAAGTATTAGATATTATTTTATTTTTATTTTTAAGATATAAATCATAATTCATAAATACATTATATTTGGATAAACTATCTATTTCTAATTGTAATAAATCATAAATATTATAAATAGAATTATAAGTAGATACTAAACTAGTATTAATTTTATAATTTATATTTTTATAATTTGTTTTAATATGTAAATCTAAATTTTCAATAAGAGTTATTAATACACTATTTAATTCAATAGAATTATTATTTTCTTCATATTCAATTAATAATTCATCTTCATCTTCTTTTTGTAATTTATTAAAAAGATTTTTATATTCATCCTTAAAATCAGTAATATTTTGAAAAATATTTCTACATATATTATCATCACTAGATGAATCATTAATCTTATCTACTGAAACTGAATCAAAAAAAGGAATTCCTATAATAAACATAAATCTATCATTTAATTCATAATATTTATCTAAACATAAAATATTAATATATTTACTTTTCTTAACATCTAATGGTTTTTTTATAAAACTTCTAGGTAATATTATAATTAAATTATTTTCTTTCATTTTGGCAATATATAAAATACTACTAATAAAGATAATTTTACAATTATTTAATATACATCCTTCGGTAGGAAATAAAACTTTTGTGCTATATTTTAGTTTATACAATATTTTTTCATTATGTTTAAATTTACCACAGTCTCTATATATTATATTTATTGATTCCTTCATAACTAATCCATCATTATTACATTTATTGCCTATTTTTTGTTTTAGATTTTCTAATAAATAATCATTAATATTAGAATTTTGTTTTAAATAATTATTTAAATCTTTTATATTTATTAATATATTTTCATTATATATTGATTGAAGATACATATATATAAATCAAATATTTTAATAAGTAAAAAAAAAATAATTAAAGTTAAATCATTAAATTTTAAAATCACTTAATTTATAAAATCATTTAAAAAACGAGCAATATAAAATATTAGTAATACACTAACTATAAATTTTAATATAGCTATAATAAATTTACCTATATATAATTTAAAATTAAATATACAAAATGAATAATTAATAATATCACTTAAATTATCTTCACAAAAAATAATATTTTCATAAAATGACTCAATTAAATCTCTTAAATAATATCCAACAGCAAAACCAACAATTGAAACTGTAACATTATTATCTATTAAAAATTTTCTAAAATCTACTAGATTTAATGAAAATGTAGATTTATCAAAATTTATTTGCGGAGTAAATGCGTTTGTCATATATAATATTATTTTATTTTAATTGTATAATTTATGTTATATTTTTTTTTAAGTGATTCAGAAAATAGTAGATCTACAAATATTAATAATTTCTTAAAACATTTATTAATTGTAACTTCAGAAATTTTACATATATCTGATATATGTTTTTTTGTTATATTTAATTTACATAAATAACATATAAAATATATTACTCCACTAGCAATAGCTGGAGGTGTATTTTCAGATATATCTGGTAACTTTTGAATTTTTTTACAAATTAATTTCATTAAAGAAATATACTTTTCTTCAATATTTAATAAAGAACAAAAACGAGGTATAAAATTTTCTGGTGTTGTAATATTTATATTATAATTTAAATTATTTTTAATATAATTATTTAATTCTAATAATTTTTTTCGTGCTTGTGTAATATATGTTTGATTTATATTAAATATTTCAGCTATTTCTTTTTGACTACGAGAAACATTATTTATATTCAAACTTGTCATTAAACATGTAGCTATTAAAGCATCTCTATTTATTCCACGACATATTTTAATATCTCTAACATCTTTATATATTTTTTTAGCATCTTCTACAATCATAGAATTAATATTATTATTGAGAGCAATAATATTTAAACTCTCAAATATTGATAATATTGCCCTATCATTATAATTACTTGTAATATATTTATGAATAGTTCTTAAACTTTTTACTTCAGGACTATTACCACGAGAGCTTATCATTGTTCCACAACACATATTATATAATAAATTATTTACAGGTAAGCCACAGCGTGTAGGATCACTAGATTTACTATCTTCTGAACCATAATATCTCCATTCAGGAGATATATCAATAAAAATACCATTATTTTCACCACACTCACTACACCATTTGTAACCATCTTCTATTTTAAAATCACTATATTGATTACAATTAACACATTTTTCTTGATCATTTTCATTTAAAATATTTTTATTTTTAATATTATTAATTTGTTTATTCTGTTCTAATATATTATTTTCTATATTATTTATATTATCTATATTATTTATATTATTTATATTATCTATATTATCTATATTATCTATATTATCTATATCATTTGTAGTTTCATCAAAACTATTATATAATGACCATATATCAGGATTTTCATTTAATTCCATTTTTAAATATATAAATTTATTAATATCAATTTTAAATATTATATATATTATAATGGATATTAATAAAAAAAATACAGAACAAATAGCAATAGAAGGTATATCTGAAAGCACAATAATGTCACAAATATTTTTGTCTCAAAAAAATATAAATTTATTACAAATAAAAATTATTAATATTATAAAAAATGAATATAAATATAAAATATCAAAACAATCAAAAAATGAATTAATTATTATTATGAGATCAATTTATTTAAATAATGCTACTAATAATTATTCTAATAAAACTGAAGTTAAACAAGAATTAGAAAAATTAAATAATTTAGTTATAAATTATTGTATTAAAACAATTATTAATAATATTAAAAGTCATGAATTATATCTAAAAAAAATTAATAATGATTTAAATCCAATAGACTTACCTTCTTCGACAAATATAAAGGGTGATAAACAATTAGAATTAAAATCATTTTTTTAATTTATAAATTATTATAAATTTTGAGTTTTGTATAATAAATAAATAATAGTTAGTAATAAAATAATAGTTATAAAAAATATAATTAAAACTAATATTATAACAATATATAAAAAAATAAAAATGTAATCAATATATTTTTTTATATTTAATAATGACTCTTTTATATTTTTATTTTCACATAATTTATCATATAAATTATCTATAATCTTATAAGTCATTAATATATTTTATATATTTTTAAGTTATCTTAAACGGAATCAATAATTTTTTTCATATCACTACTTAATGTCCCTAATAAACGCGGTTCAATACTATAAGAATAACATAATCCTGTTGTAGGAATAAATATAACTTCTGTTCCATCTTCTAATGTAATTAAATTGCCCTTATGTTCAATTTCTAGTTCTTCATCAATAGTATCATTTTTTTTTTGAATTATAATTTTATTTTCAATTTTATTATTTGTAACAGGTTTATCATTAATAGTTCCATAAGTTCTTTTAATTTTATGTCTTCTACAAAAATGTGTATTATCCTTTTTTGATCTTCTACATTGTTCTCCTTCTGAAGCAATAGCATTACAACGATCTTGTGGTAAGGGGATTTTTAATTCTCTTTTTTTCTTTGGTTTAAAATCTCTATTAATAGAAGTATTTGTTAAACCATATTTTTCTGCAATCTCAACATAATTTAAATTTTCTCCTTCACAAATATTAGAAATAATATTAATTAATTGTTCATTAATACATTTATTAAATACATGATTTAGTTCATCCGAATTAATTTCCATTTTAAATATTTATAAATATAAAATCAATTTTAAATATATATATGGACGATTTTATAAAATCGTATATTACAGATAAATTTAAGATTGAAACTGGTAATGAATTTACTTATACTATTAATAATAGTAATGAAAAAAATTCATTATATGGTATAGGAGATTATTTACATAAAATTTATGTTAGATTAACTTTACCAGCCATATATTCTTCTTCAACTAGACAATTTAAATGGATTAAATATATTGGTTATAATATAATAAAAAATGTTAAATGTAATATAAAATTTAAAAATACAAAAAATAATACAACTATAAACTTATATACATATACCGAATGGTTATATATTTGGAATGAAATAAATTTATCAGATGAAGAAAAAAAAATACATTATGAGTTAATAGGACATACACCTGAATTATATGATCCTGCGAATTCAAATAATAGAAATAATGTATATCCAGTATCTCATTTAAATATGGAAACTTATAGATGGTTAATTGATGATACAAATACAAAAAAAGCAAATATAGTAAATATAGCTAATGATTTTAATTATAATAAACCTGCGTCGATTCAATCTAAAACAATTTATATACCTTTAAATTTTTATTTTTGTAATGATATTATGAATATGTTACCTCTAAATTATGTAGAAATACTTAAAATTAATGTTACTTTTAGACCAATTGATGAATTATATACTGTATTATTACAACCGGAAGATTTCGTTTTATCTAATAACAGTTCTATATCTTCCGCTAATTATAATAGTAATATTAGATTACCAAATACAATAAATTTTATTAATAACAAAATTCCTAATTTTAGTGAGTCAGCTCATTTAGATTCTAATGATAATATTAATAATTTATCTATGTTTGATGTTTTAATAAATAAATATGAGATTAAACCATTAAAAACTGGTAATACCAGTATTAATAACTTTTTATTAGATGATACTAGTGATCCAATAAATAATACTATTCAAAATATACAAATATCTGTAAATTCAATAAAAGAATTTTATGATAATATTTGTGACGCTAATATTAGTTTAAATATAATAAAAACAACTCCATATACAAAAGATAATATTAAATATCATGGATTATTAAGTCCAGTTGAATTAAAAAATGTATTAAATACAAATACAAATAATGATGGTTCAGTAAAACAATATAGTTTTTTAATGTCTAAAACTACTACTAATAAAGTAAATGAAATATTTTTTGTATTTAGACATACACAAAGAGAAAATAAGAATGATTTATTAAATTTTACAAATCTAGATTATAATAATAAATTTGATTGGGATGATTCATCAAAAAATAATAATACTATTTCATATAGTTCTAATATTAAACTAATTTCTAATTCTAAATGGGAACATGAATCTACAAATACTTCTATAAAAATAGGTATTGACAATTTAGGTGTATTTTATATAAAAAAACATATTTTAGAAAATAATATATTTAAATATATTGATATTATTAACTATAAATCAGAAGATGTTTTATTAGAAAGAGAAAATATTTATAATAGTAATTCAACTAAAATTATTAATGAGAAAATTTTAGATAAATTTAAATTAACAGTTGTAACAAATACAAATGAAAAAAAAAATATTACAACTTTACCAGAACCTTATAATTTTTATAATAAAATTACTTTATATACAAAATATAATAATACTCTACCCGGTTTACATTATATAAATAATGTATATAATGATGGAATTAAAACTTTAGAATTCAGTTTATGTGATTTTAATAAGATAATGATTAATAATTCAGATGAATATAAATCAATTATTTTCTGTTCGGAAGAAGTAAATATTCAAATAAATTAATTATTTTTTATATTATATATATTATATAATATATTATGATTCGCCTAATATCATATTTTATAATAATATGTGTATTTATTGTAATTATAAATTTATTAAAATACAATAATAATTTTAAAAGACTTACATATGAATCTTCATTTATTGAAGTTGTATCTTATGTATGTAGTTGTTTTATGGGTTGCGGTTATATAGGAATTCATCCTATTAGTGAACAAGCTAAAATGTTAATTATAATGTTAAGTTTAGTTAAATTTTTAATAATAATTGAAGTTGTAATGTGGAGTTCAACAAAAACAGAACATAGAAATATTTACAATGCTGTAAGAGATATTGTTCAAAGTATGGAAAAAACATCATTAAAATAAAAAAAAATAGTATTAATCAAATAATAAAAAAATAATATATAATATTATATAATGGAGTATACTACTTTTTTAGATAAAGTTTATGAAAGATTAATATTTTATGTTCCAACTATAATTATATATACATATATTGTTTATGCTTTAAGAAAACACAATCATTTCTTTGGATTAAATGAAAGTAGTAATATGATAGATTGTATGTATTATGTAAGTATTGTATTTACTGGAACTGGATATGGTGAAATCTATCCACAAACACAAATCAGTAGAATAATTATTTTAAGTTTATCTATTATTAAACTAATGATTATTCTATATCCAATAGAAGCTTTACATGAAGCTTTCGAAGTTCAAAATACCGAGATATCCTTAGATGATATAAAGGAAATAGTAAATGAAATCAATGTTTTAAGTTTAGATTTCTCTAAAAATAAACCTTAATTATTCAAATATTTCTAACATATTTGCGTTTTTAGGAAATATTATATATTTTTTTTTTTCATCTGTTAAGATTACCACAGCTTTAACACCTAAAGCAGATAAAGCAACAACCGTTCCAGTCTCAATTGTATTTTCATTTATTATATATTTAACTTTATTATTAATTTGTAAATTATTATAAAAATCAGTAGCATTATCATAAATACCGTAGCTCATTATATAATATATATAACATTAATTTTTTTTATATTATATATTATATATAATGATAAATAAAAATAGATATATAACATTTATTATTACTTTAATTATGGGTGTTATTGGATGGTATAATTTAATATTATTTACAAGCAAAGAATATTTACCTATACCAGATACCGATCAATATAAAGGTTTAATTATAGCATTAGTATTAAGTGTATTATATTGGTTAAGACAATGTTATACAATAAAATTAGATTAATTTTAAAAAATAATAAATATACTATATAATATATGACAGATCAATATGGAAGATTATTTGCTATACTCATTTTATCTCCATATTTAGTTTATTGTGGTTATATATATAATAATAATATATTACTTATATTTGGTATTTTATTATTTATATATGAATTTTTTTGGATATGTAATTCAGGACCTCAAGTTATTTATCTAAAATAAAATGTGTATTAATTATACTATTTATATCCGTAATTATAAAATAACTTTGATAGTTTATAAAAATATTATTTAGCTTACAAAAAGCCATACATTTTTCTATATTTTCTAATATTATTTGTTTAATTATATTACTAATTATATTATTTGATAAATTATTATTTATATTAATAATATAATTATATATATCTAATTGTTTTTCAAAAAACCAACTATTATAAATTTCTAATTTTTTTAAAAATTCATTATTTAAATTAAAATCAAATATATCAATTAATTTCATATTATTTTTAATATTAATATCCCATTTTAATATTACATTATATAAATTTTTTATTATGGTAGGTTCTACATAAGATTGTAAATTTTTACATATAATATATCGTTCTGAATTTGTTTTTCTACTTGTATGTAATTTTGATATTATTACCTTTTCATAATGATGGCACAGTATATAAAATATTTTTAAACTTAATATATTTGTTAAATCAAAACATTTTATTACAAAATTACCTCCTAATTTTTGTAAACTCAATGCTAATACAATTTCACATATAAATAATCTAGTAAAATTATACTCTTGATTTATAAAATCTGTTGTAAAATCAAATCCTCCATCAGCAGTAACTATATCACATGAATTTTTTCCAATTGTATTAACTATATTAAATATATTTATTAATTCATAAATATTACCATTATTTTTCTTTCCATATAATATATTTAAATTTGTCTTATATTTCATTTTTTTTTCTAAATTATACCAGGTTGGTATGTTATTTTTATTTTCTTCTATTAATGATATACCATAGTAACTATCATTATATTTATTTCTAATTTTATAAAAAGCTTCAATAAATCCTCCAGGTGCTTCAGCTATAAAAGCTACTTTAATATTATTTTTATTCATTTTACATATATTATAGTCATTATGTATTTCTATCATTTTAAAATAAGATCTACTTAAGACATTTTTTTTAAATATACCTATATTTTTTTTATTATGATAATAATTTAAAAATAATAATGATGTAAATAACTTTCTATATATATACCAATTTTCATATCGACAAACATCATTTTTAATATTGTTTAATAATTTTATATAATTATTATTTATATAGTGTTCTGGATAATTTTCAGATGTTATAATTTTAAAATTAACATCTTTTAAATATGATAATCTATTTATTATAATAGATTTAGCAGAAATCATTTATTACATTGTAATTTTCTATTTAAATATATTATTTATTTTAAAAAAAAATACAATATAATATTTTATTATAAACTCATTCACTATATATTTATTTATTATAAACTTATTTTTACACATGTTATACATAAATCAAATCCTCCCCCACCCTCTAAATTACTTTTACATTCATTACAGTTATAAAATTTTTCTATTATATTTTGTTGTTTATATCCACAATTATCACAAACAAATCCATTTAAATATACTCCTTTTAAATTATCAACTGTTTGTTCTTTTAACATATGTTCATGTAAATTACATTTTACATAAATTCCATTATTATTATTATTATTATTATTATTATTTTCAATTAAAACATTTTTTAATTCACTTATTTCTTTTTTTATTTCACTTTTTAGTTCACTTTTTAATTCATCTATTACATTTCTTAATAGACTAATTTCATTATTTAATTTACTAATTTCATTATTCTGAATAGGTGTTTCTACTATATCAATTTTTTTATTATCAGGATTTTTTAAACTATTTTGATTAAATAAATCTGTGCTAAATAAATTACTTTTATTAGTCATAAAACTACTATTTTCACTATTTTGACTATTTTCACTATTTTCACTATTAGTAAATTTTTTACTATTTGAATTATTAAATGAAAATAAATTTTGTTGTGGTTGTGGTGAAAATAATAAAGATGTTGTATTATTAGTAGTAGAAAACATTATAGTGTTAATAACATTTAAGATAGAAATCAATTTAAAATATTTAAAATATATAAGATATTTAGAAATTTAAATACATTTTAAATTAGAATCATGAGTATGTTAGATATTAGCTCTAAGAATGATATTATTAATTTAAAAGTAAGTAATGAAATTATTAAATGTATTAAAGATGTAACAAATATTACTGAGGAAGAAAAAAAAAATATTACAGATATTCTAAATACGAATAAATGTGATTATGAAGCAGTAGATAATTTAAGGAAATATATTAAAACTTCATATTATCAACAAATTGATAATGTTAAATATGATAGATCACTACTACTACTTGCTGATAATTTAGTAAAAGGACAAGGTGATGGTCGTATTAGTGATGATGATATGATGAAACTAATTAAATCTGCTGAAGATAATAATGTTATTACTGTATGTGAAAAAAATACATTATATTATATTGTTAAAAATTATAATACTACTGATAAAGCTAAACAACATCTTGAGAATTATTTTAAATAAATATTTAGTAACTAAACTATACTAATAGCATAAGGATTATTATTTAATTGTTGTGTAAGATCACCTAGATTATTTGATTCATTATATTTAATTATATCATTTATAGCATTATTTTTATTTGAAGTAGATACAATACTATTTTTATCTAACATTACATTACTAATTAAAGTTTTTTGTTGAGGTTCTTGTGTTCTTCTTAATAAATCACATTTTATTTCTACATTAATATCATCAGCACTAGTATTTGTTTTAGCACCTTCTTTTGTTGGAGCGCGTCCTTTTAATGTTTTCTCTTTTAATTCATTTATTGTAGCATTATACATATCTTCATATGACATCATTTCCTTATTACCAATACTTGTTCCATAATAATCCTTATCAGCATAAGACTCCTTATTAGTTTCTTTAGCATCATATTTATTAGTCATATAACCAGTAGAATCTTCTCTATTAGCAATACCAGTATAATCATTATTACATGTATTTTCTTTGTTTGTTTCTACCATATCATATGTAGCAGATTTATAACCATCATTACGATTTTCAGCAGCTTGTCCAACAACATAATTTTGTGTATATGTTTCCTTATGTGTTAGTTTAGCTTTATCATCAAAATGTTTTTTTGATTTATAACCAGCAATCATATTTAATAATTCACTATCGCGTAATAAAGTTTCTTTTAAAGTTGTTTTTAATTTTTCTAAATTTCTAAGGGTTGTTTTTTTTTCATCCATACCTAAAAATCCACTATGATTATTATCTAATAAAGTTTCTTTTAATGTGGTTCTAATTTTTTGTTTTATACGTTCAGGTAATTTATTATATAATTTGATATTAATAATATCTTTCACATTATTTTCAGTAGTCTCACGAATAGTTTTACGTGCTGGTTCTTTATTATACATCATAATTTTTTCTTTACCTTTTAAATTTAATAATTGTTTATTATTTTCTGTTGTTTCTTTTATTGTCATTTTAGCTTGATCTTGAAATTGTGCTGTTGGTATTAATGCTTTTAATAAATTTGCTATATATAATCCTTTTTCATATTGTTGAACTGCTTGTTCTTCTCTTTTAGTTTCCATACAATTAAAAGCATCTCTATCATAATCATAACGAGTATCACCAGCTATATTACGTGTAGTATCTACATCAAGTTTTAATTTATTACTTGATCTGTGTTTCTGTCTATTTGATTCTTTTATTATTGTATTGCCAGCAGGACCCATTAATTCTTTTGATATTTTTCTATTATTATCTGATATATATACTTTTGATCGTGTAGTTTCTTTTCCTACACCATGTGTAGGATGCTGTATTCTATCAACTTCCATTACATTATTTTTATCCTTAGTGAAATTATATCCTGAATCACGTTTTATTTCTTTTTTACCTTTAATTATTCTACCGTTATATGTAATTTTAGGATTATTCTTAGCACGTAATTCATCAACATTTCTTGGCATTTCATATTCTCTAATATCTTGATGAAATCCACCTGAAGGACCATCTCCAAAATCTAGTCCAACACCTGGTCCCACTTTAACTTGTTCAAAAGGTAAATTATGATTTTGATATCTTGATTGATTTATATTATTTTTATATTCTTCAGTATAATTTTGACCACCATGTATATTTTGTTTTTCTAATTCAAATAATGGGCCAGCTTCTTTTTTAGATTTTTTTAAATCCTCGCCACCTGTAAATATATCTAATCTTCTATGTTTTTTATTTGTATCAGTATTTTGTTTTACAGAACCACCATAAAAATGAACCATATTATTATGAGTAAATTGTATATTTTCTCCTGTAAGTTGACTTTTTTGTAATTCATTATTACTAATATTATTATTATTATTATTATTATTATTATTATCTAAATTGTATAAGTTATCAACAGAGTTATATTGAACTAAATTATTATATTCTTGTAAATTATTAGGTTCTTTTTTTGGTAGATCATTTGTATTATTTTCTTGTTGTGTTTTTATATTTTTGTTATTATTTATTCCATTATTTATTATATTTTCTTTAGATAAATTATTATTTATTACAGTTTCTTTTAGTAAATTATTTTTATTATTTATTACAGTTTCTTTAGATAAATTATTATTTAAAGGTTCTATATATTTATTTTTTTTTGTAGTATTGTTTTGCTGTGAAGATATAAATCCACTAATTATTAATCCTGTTAATATTACAGTCTCCATATATTATTATATATTAAAATTATATATTAAAATAATATTAATTAAAAAAATTATTATACATCATATTATATTTATTATTATTTAGATTAAGATTTAAATAATCTAAATTATTATATTTCTTATTTTTAATCCATATTTTTATAATATAAAACTTTTTTTTATACACTAATGATAATCCGTTTACTATATTTTTTTTTTTTGATATATTATTACCAACTAGATCTAATAATAAGTTTAACCATATTTTATTTATATCATTTTCAGATACTTTAATAGACCAATAACCACCTTTTTTATTATATTTATCTTCGTATAATGGTTTTATTTTATTTTTCATTAAAAAATACATACCATTACATAAATTTTTATGATTATTATATAATATCCAAAATTCTGCTATATTATCAAATGTAAATATTTTTTTATAAGAATCAAATGACCAATTATTATTATTTGAACTATGATAATATAATGTAAATATATCATTTAGTTTTAATTTAAATGCTTTTAATTTCTTTATTTTAATATATAATATATACATTTTACATATTTTTGTAAATTTTTCATGATATGCACTTGACATATAATTTATTTTAATGTTTATTTTTTAAATTAGTATAACATTTAAATTAGTATAACATTTAAATTATTATATCTTTTATTTAAAACTTTATCAATATTATACTTTATAATGTTTGAGGATAATATAATACAAAATAATATTGAAGAAAAATACAACTTAGCTATTAAATTATTTCAATCAGAAAAATATAATGAGTCAGAACAAGTAATATTAGATTTATTAAACATGATTCCAGATAATAGTGATATATATAATTTTTATGGTAGATTAAAACAATTTCAAGGACAATTTGATAAATCTATTGAACTTCTAAAAAAATCAGTTAATATTAATAATTCTAATTTTATGGCTCATTATAATTTAGGTTTAGCATACTGTATTAAAAAAGACTTAAAAAATGTAAAACATCATTTTGGACAATATTTAGAACACAATTCAGATAATAATAATAGCAAATATACATGTAATTTATATATTTCTAAACTTCATTTTGATGAACTTGATATTTCCGAAACAGCTCATTATTATACAGAATCTAGAATACCATTATTTGTTGAATTATCTAAATTACTTGTTCCACGTATTTATTCTTCATTAGAAGAAATAGAAGAAAATCGTAATTTATATTATAATACTTTAAATAATTTATTAAATAGTAATATCGATAATCTTATTATCCATAGCCCTGAAGTATTTAGTGAATATTTACAATTTATTTATTGCTATGTATTTCCATTATCTTACCAAGGTAAAAATAATAGTTTAATATTAAAAAAACAATGTGAATTATATAGAAGATTATTTCCTTGTTTAAATTATACATCTAAATACATTAATACTATTAAAATTAATAATAATAAAATCAAAATAGGTTTTATTTCAACAAATTTTTTTAATCAATCAGTTTCAAGAGATCGTATGGGTATTATCAGAAATTTACCACGTGAATTGTTTGAAGTTGTTGTATTTTTTTATTTTAAACCTAATGATGATTTAGGTAATTTTATATGGGATAGTGATAATACAAATATAGTATTACCCGATACTAATATTTTTGAAAGACGACATATTATCGAGGAACAAAAACTAAATATCTTAATTTATTGTGATATTGGTATGGCTCCCGATACATATTTCTTATCTTATTCAAGATTAGCACCTATTCAATGTAATACATGGGGACATAGTGATACAAGTGGTATAGATACAATTGATTATTATTTATCAAGTGTATATTATGAAAAAGATAATAATCCAGAAGAAAATTATAGTGAAAAACTTGTTTTAATGAATAGTTTATGTACATATTATTATAAAATTATTGAAAATCCAACATTTGTTAATAAAAATTATTTTGGTTTCTCTGATGTAACTAATATTTATTTATCTTCACAAGTATTATTTAAATTAAATCCAGAATATGATAAAGTTATTAATAATATTCTTGTAAATGATCCTAATGGTATTGTAGTTTTTATTAAAATGAATCTAGGTAGTTATATTCAAGATATTTTGATTAAACGTTTAGAAAAAACTTTAAAACATAATATGACACGACTCCATCTAGTTGAATGGCAAACATGTGAAAGAGATTTTTATAAATTACTTTCAATTGCCGATGTTATTATTGACCCATATCCGTTCGGTGGTTGTAATACTTCATTTTCCGCTTTTTCTATGGGTATTCCTATAGTTACTATGCCTGCTGATATGATAAATGGAAGATTTACATATGGTTTATATAAAAAAATGGATATAATGGATTTAGTAGCACATAATTTTGAAGATTATGTAAAACTAGCTAATAAATGTGCTATGGATAAATCATTTAGAAATGAAATGTCTCAAAAAATTAAAGATAATATACATTTAATTTTTAATGAAGTAGATAGTATTAATGCTTGGATTAATTTTTGTATAGATGCCGTAAATAATAATATACATACAAATCCTGTATTAATTGATAATAATAATAAATATGAAAATAATAATATAAATAATAATAATAATAATGATACTAATACTAATGACTATACCATTACTGATACGAATAATAACAATAGTCTAATTAATATAGATAATTTTAATAATATTGTAGAGACATATAATAATATAAAAAGTATACCAAAAATAATTCATTTTATTTATTTTGGTTATACACATTTCGAGTTTATTCATTATTTTGCTATTAAAACTGTATATGATAATAATCCTTCTTATAAAATTCATTTATACAACTATAAAATTCCTGAAAATAATATTTGGTTTACCTTAGCTTTACAATATGTTAATATTATTCACACAACACCACCAGAATCTATTTATGGAAATCCATTAAAATCATATGCTCATAAGGCTGATATAGTTCGCCTAGAAAAATTAATAAAATATGGGGGATTTTATTTAGATATTGATGTATGGACACTTAAGTCATTTGATTCATTATTAGATATAGAAGAAACTTGTATTATGGGATATCAAGCACATAATACACAATTTAGTGGATTATGTAATGCGGTTATAGGAGCCAAACCAGATTCATTATTTTTAAAAATATGGTTAGAAAATTATAAATCATTTAATAGTGATGAGTGGGATAAACATAGTGTATATTTACCATTAGAATTAGCTAAACAAAATCCTTCATTAATAAATATTAAAACTCAAGAAATATTTTTCCCTGTATCATGGTTTGATTTTAATGATTTATTTAAAAAAAATAAAAATGTTGATTTATCAAAATCATATACTATTCATTTATGGGAATCTCATAAGTTAGATTTAATACTTAGTAAATTAAATCCTTTATATTTTAATTTATATGATACACCAATAGTAACCTATTTCAAAAATAATATTTTATGTAAAAATAAATCCAATATATTATTATTATTAGAAAATAATGAAAATTTATATAATGTTAAACAAATATTATCTATGTTATTAGCAAATGGTTATAAAATAAGTTTAAAATATTTATCACAAATAACTAATAATGAAGAATTAAATCATGAAATATTAAATATAAAAGATGATTATGACTTATTAATCAATAAATTATGTAAAACTAATATTAATGAGAATTTTGATTTTATATTAACTAATTTTGATATAGATTTATTAAATAATTATATAAATTCAAGCACTCCAATAATTAATATTAATCATATAGATTTACCAATAAGCTCATTAAAATCATATATACAACATAAAAATGAATATAATCATAGTCTATATGATTTATTAGAGGAATATTATATATGTATTTATAATGATAATATTATAAAAATAGATAATAATTATATTGAAAATTATAAATGTATTCCATTAAATAATGTTAAATCAGATAAATTTATTTATACTATTATAAGTGATTTATCTAATGTTTATAATATATTAGATGTATATTATAATTTAATAAAAGAACATGAAAATATACTAATTTATATTATTTCTCCTTATAATAATAACTCTTTTAAACATTTTCAAAATATTACAGAAAAGTATAAGAAACATAAGTTATTATTTAATTTTAATAATTTAACAAGTAATTTATTTGATTATGTGTTTAATCGTAGTAATTGTTATATAGATATAGAAAATAATCATTATAAATATAATTTTGTTTATGCTAAAAAACCAGTTATTTTATTTCAAAAAAGTAATATTTTAAATAATAACTTTTATATTGATGATACACAATCTAATTTATTAAATACTATGAATTTTATTTATACTAATTATGATAATATAAATAACTTATTAGAAGAAGATATTTTAAATTTATCCCATAATTATATTACTAATACTTTATCAATTAATACTATGTTAAATAAAAATACAAATGAAACTATAGACAATATTACAAATGAAACAGAAAATAAGACAACAATTGAAACTATTAGTAAAACTAATAATAAAAAAAAAGAAATACTTTTAATAGGTAAATTTAAAACTTTTGCTAATCGAATGGATACATTATATTACGAATTTTTAGAACATTTAAAATTTGAATCAGATTACAAATTAGTTTTTGTAGATAGTAAATCATGTATTACAAATAAACCAATAAGTTATTATATAGATACATATTGTATTACAAATGATCCAATTATATATAGTATAGTATATACAAATGAAAATGAACAAATAATAAGTGATTTAGATTCTTGTAATTTAACAAAAATATATGAAATAGAAGATTGTTATGAGGTTGATAATTTAATAAATAATATTAATAAATTCAAATATGATTATGTGATTTATCGCTATAATTGTGAACAAATGCAATATATAATATCAAAATCTGACTCTAAATTTATACATATGCCTCACTATTTAAATTCACAATTATTTACAACTACTACTACTAATAAAACTATTGATATATTATTATATGGAAATACAAGTAATTTTTATCCATTTAGACAAAGATTATTCAAATTAATACAACAATCAGGATTTAATTATTATTATTTACCACATCCAGGATATAATGAGTTATTAAATGAAAATAATCCAAATAAAATAGTAAAAGAAGAATTATCTCATTTAATAAATAAAGCTAAAATTACGATTTCTACATGTAGTAGTTTTAATTACTTACTTAAAAAATATATAGAAATATCATTATCTGGAAGTGTAATAGCGGGTAATTATCCACATACAGAAGAAAATTTATATAAAGATTGTATGTGTTTATTACAAGAAAATGATAGTGATAACATAATTATAGATAAATTAAAAAAAATATTACATTTATCCGAAGATGAATATAATAAAATGATAACAGATTCTTATAATGTTTCAATAAATAATCATACATATAGTCAAGGTTTAGTGCGATTTAATAAAATTATGAATTATATAAATACTGAATAATAATAAATAATTAGTATTAAAACTTTAAATCTCTCTTACATATATCACATTTTTTTTTATTTCCATTATAAAAATTACTACAACATTGTGTGCTTTTAAAATTTTTAAATGGATTATCATAATCATATTTTAATAGTGATTGTAATTGTAATGAATTAATTGTTGTTCTCTCAAAATCTTCTTTCAATACATTAATTCTAAATCTACGTTTCATATCTTTTAATGCTGTTTTATCTTCAGTATAATTTCTAGCAAAAGCTATTGATTGTTTTCTACTTAATCCATTTTTATATCCAATATTAAATAACCATGTATATATATTTTGTTTTGTCATTTATTATAGTTCTTATAAAAATCAATTTTATAAATATTAATTTAATATGGTATATAATGTAATGAAGTATTTTCATATATTTTAACTTTAAAACTACCATTTAATTCTGGTATAGTAATAGTGTCACCATCCATTATTTCATCACATCCATATTCACCACCACAATCACGACCATTATGACTAATAGGAATTCTAACTTGATTATATTTATCTGTTGCTGTATAATATACCCATTTATTAGATCTATTATATGTTTTTCTGCCTAATAATGGTAAAACATGTGCTTCGGCATCACTACCAGGACCACTATTAGTTGTATGATCTAATTTGGATAATATACCTAATTGACTTATTTCAGGTGTAGGACCACGTGTGGCTATATTTACTCGCACACCATCTACTGTTTTAGTAGGTTCTTCAAAAATATCATTATTTGTTCTTGTATTTAATTTTTCTCTAACAGAATCATATAAATCATTCTTATTTAACTCTTTTTCTAAATATTTTTTTTCAATATAATTTTTAATTTGTAAATTATTTTCGTTATTTTCGTTATTTGTATTATTTGTATTATTTGTATTATTTATATTACAATTGGATTTATCTTTTACAATTTTAACTAAATATTTATTTTTAGTATATACATTTTGATAACGAGTATAACCATAAAATAATATAATAAAAATTAATACAATTAAAAATATAGTATGAGAATATTGAATACATAACATATTAGGAGGACATGTATTCATAATATAATATATATAAATATTTAAAAATATTTTTAAAATATATTAATAGTAAAATTGATTTAAAATTGATACTTTAATATAAATTAATAATGGATGTTGATGTCAAATCATGTTTAGATAATTTAGATATTAAATATGATCTAAATGAAAAATATATAAATGAATTATTTCTATTAATTAGACAAATGTTAAAACCATTATATAAGAATTATATGTTAAAAAAAAAAACTATACTTAAATATATTTATGATTATTTTATTAATATTATGAATATAAATCAATTAGTAATTAATATATCCAAATTAAAACAACCAGTTCAACGTAGTCAAGAATGGTATGACGCAAGATATAATAAAATTACAGCTAGTGAGATTGCTAGTGTTATTGGAACCGATACAAGTAATATTAGTGAAAGTGAATTAAAAAAAATATATAAAAAACCAGCATTTAAAAATAGTTATGAATTATTGAAAACAAAAATATTAAAAAATGATACATTTAAAGGAAATATATATACGGATTGGGGTATATTATTTGAACCAATTGCCACACTAATTTATGAACGTCGTAATAATACACATATAATAGAATTTGGATTAATTGAACATCCTATATTAGAAATTATTGCTGCTTCTCCAGATGGTATTACGCAACATGATGCTACAATGATTGAAATTAAGGCTCCATATAGTAGAAAATTAAGTGGAACAGTTCCATTAAATTATTGGATACAAATGCAACTACAAATGGAAACATGTAATTTAGAAAAATGTGATTTTGTTGAAGTTAAAACAAAATTGTATAGTTATGAAGAATTTATTAATGATACAAATAATAATGATGAGGATTTATTATTAACAAAAGAAAATTTAGAAAAAGGATTAATTATAAAATGTATAAATGATGATAAAATAGATTATTATTATCCAGATTATAATATATTTAGAAGTTTAAATCAATCAGTTAAATGGGCTGAAGATAGATTAAATTATTATAAAACATTTTATAGTAATGTTGAAATAATATATTGGAAATTAAATGAGTATTCTTGTATTGGAGTTAATAGAGATAAAAATTGGTTTAATAATACTTATTATAAATTTGAAGAATTTTGGAAAAAAGTAACATATTTTAGAAATAATATGGATGAATTCTTAGCTATGGATAAATTAAAAGAAGACGAGAAAATTAAAAAGAAAAAAAAACTAAATAAAGAAGAATTTGAAAGAAGTAATGTATTAACAATGTTAGACAGTGATAGTGATACTGATACTGATACAAAATTAGTAGAACAAGAAACTAATATAGATAATATTAATAATTTATGTGATAGTATAGATTCAATTACAGAACCTTTAAATTTAGATTCCTTAAATATTATTAATGATTTATAAATTATTAATAAATTATTAATAAATTATTCAAAAATTATTCAAAAATTATATTTAGATCTTCATGTAAATAATTCACATAAATATGGAAAACAATTCTATAAGGACTATCTTTATTTTTTAATAAATTCTTATCATAAAGTAAATTAACAATATGATTATAATTTTTTTTTACATATTTATTTATAATGTTATATTTATTATTATCTACTTCTACTGTTTTTGGAAATACTAATGTATATTTAGTTGATTTTATTTTCTTTTGTTTTTTAGATTTTAATAAAGTATCAGTATGAATATAAGAATCTTTATCATTATCACTTATATTACTCAAAACTAGAGGTATATCTTCCAATGTTTCAATATCTTTTATTATATCATTTTCTATAATATTTGTTAATTTAGTCGATTCTTTTGTAGATTTAGATTTTTTTGATAAAGACTCTGTTTTTTTAGAAGAAGTTTTTATTGATTTACTTGATTTACTTGATTTACTTGATTTACTTGATTTACTTAATTCATTTGAAGACTTTGAATTTTTTGAAGATTGTTTAGTAGCTGTTTCAGTAGTATCAATTTTTTCAACTGTAATATTTGTATTTAATTTATTAAACATTAATTGATATAATATATTTTATATTATTTTTAATATATTTTAATGTAATTTATAAGGAAAAATGTATAGGATTTGAATAATATAAATAATTATCTCTTATATTATAAATTGGATACATTCGTAAACTAATATTTGGATTTGTAATTAGATTATTTTTAAATATACATGTATCACTTGTATTATATATTAATTGTGTCTTAATACTACCAATATTTAAATTATATGTATTTATAGTATTATTAAAATCATATTGTAATGGACTATTAATATAATTATTTTCATTAATTATATTTATATCTAAATCTGAACTATAATGAATAGTATTTTTTGTAAAGTTTATATTTTCAATTGGTTCATAATAAATAAATGAATTACTATTCCAATTAGGATTAAAATGACTATTAGCATGACCTAAACAGAATTGAAATGCTATATAATCCAAATTTTTTGTATTATGATTTACTGAATTATTTAGATTATAATAAAATCCAGGTCTATTATAAGTTATATTAAAAGAATTATTATTATTTACTTTATTTATATTTATATTATAAGGACTATAATAATATCTTTCGATTGAATCCAATTTATCTAATATATTAGTATCATTTACAATAAAATTTCTTGATTTTATTATTATTTCATTTTTATTTATATTAAAATTTTCAGATATACTAAATAAATTAGAATCGTCACCATTATAATTATTAGTATTAAATGAATCTGAAGTAATATCTAAAAGATTATTAGACTCATATTTAATATTAATATTATTATTATCTTGAAAATAAATATTATTATCACTAAATAATGGAAAATAATTAGAATTATGTATAATTGAATTAATATTAAATTTTAAAGTATTATTATTAAAAATAATATTAGAATTATAAGTATTTTTTGAAAAAACTAAATTTGGATTAATTGTTAAATTATTAACATTTACATTATTACTAATATTAAGATTATAATTACTAATAACATTATTAGATAATATGATAGAATCTTCTAATATAAAATTATTTTTATTAATATTATTAACAATTAAATTATTTGAAATATTTAAGTTTGATACATTATTCAAATTTTTATTGATTGTTAAAGTATGTGTATTATTAAAATTATTATCAATATTAAGATTATCACTATTTATATCTAATTTATAATTAGGTGTGTTTGTATTTATACCTAATTTATTATTTTTATGAACTAAAATAGTATTACTCTTATTTTTAATAATAAAATCACTATTATCTATAATTGTAGTTCCTATACCTATATTATCCGTAATATTTAAGTAAGGGAAATGTAAATTATGATTACTAATTATATTCAAGTTTTGATTAATAGTGGTATTGCCATAGATGATTCTATTTTCTTTTTCGAAATTATTTTTTGCGTCGATTAAATTTGATGAATGTGGTTTTAATAAAATACCTTTCTTATTTTTATAAGTTCCATATAAAACAATAATTAATTGTAAGTCATTTATAAGAGTAGTTTTAGATTTTATGTCTATAAATAAATCACTATTAATTAGTATATTTTGTTCAATATTTTTAAAACAATAATTATTATTAATTATAAATTCAATATTATCACTATTATTAATTTTTAATATAAACTCAGAATTTGTTAAAGTTTGATTTGAATATACTACAATTTTAGTTATATTAAATTCATTATATACTTTATAATTAGATATAAATGGACTATAATTAACAATAGAATCACTATTTAATATAATTGGATTAACAGTATTACATTTTTCAAAAATAGTCGTTATTTTAGAACTATAAAAAGTAAATTTATCTAAATCTAAATCTATCAGATTATCTATAAAAAGTTTTTCATAGCCTATTTTATTTTCTATACTATCTATTAGATTTACTAAAAGTCCATTTTTAGAATATATTTTATTGTTATTTATATTTAATTTTTCTGTATTAATATTATTATTAACTAATAAATCATCTACTATATTTAAATTATTTTCTATTATTAATTTTTCTATATCAAAACTAGTTGATAATCTATTAATATTCAACACAATAGATTTATTCAAATTAAATAATATAGTATCATAATCTACAGTTGAGTCATTACGAGGATATAGTTGTATATTACTTATATTATTATTATTACTTATTTGTTGTAAAGGTTTCCACTTATTAATATAAACTTCATATAAATTATCTTCATTATTATATCTAATTGAACCATTTTTAATATTAGATCCTTGATTAACAACTGAATTATTATTTGAACTAATTACTAATAATTGATTATTTTTGATAAATAAATTATTTTTAACACTACAGTTTCCTATAACATTAATATTTTCTGTAACATTATATATATTACTAGTATTTAAATTATTAGCAACATAAATATTATTCATATTAACATTTTCATGATTTAATAAAATATTTTTGTTATTAGAATTAATTGTAAATGTTATATTATTATTTTGAATAAAATCAATATTTGAACCAATGTTAGGTTTAAAATACTCATGATGTTTTACTCTACTTGTATTTTCTAAATTTTGTAATTCATTTAATACATTCCAATTATTAGTAATATAAGCTTCTACATTCTTTGTAATTTCATTATAACGAATAGAACCGTCTAAATCATTATTTACTGATATATTTGGTAAATATAAAGCATTATTTTTAATAATTAGGGAATCATCTACAATTATATTATTTTCAGAATTAAAAGATTTATCTAAATAAATATTATTTATATTTAAATTAGCAAAACTATTAAAATTATTAAATATTTTTAGTTCATTATTAATAGTTATATTATTATATGTAATACTAGTAGAATTTAAATTATTATTTATAAATATATTTTGTTTTGTATTAATATTATTCTCAACTATAAAATCTTGTTCAATTAAGAGTGATTCATTATTAAATTCTTTAATATTCATATCTAATCCAAATTCTGAAAATCTATTAGAATTTCTTATTACTAGATTTTTTTTACATATAAGATCATCTTGAATAGTGTAATTACTTGCTATAAATCTATCTTCTAAATATAAATTTTTATTTACAAATGTATTTCCTTCATTATTAAACACATTTATAATATTTGTATCTAATGTAGATATATTTAAATTTCTGTTTATTATAATATTATTACTATTAAAAATATCAGGAGGACCTGTATTTTGATTTATAACTGTTTCTCTTAAAATAAAATCATTTTCATTATTTTGTTCAAAATTGAAAATATTTAATTGATCTACTACATTAGTGCTACCGAAATTGAACATATCTTGACTAAGAATACAATCCGGAATATAATTAACTATTTGACCATTATTATATATTCTATCAATTACAGGCATTAATATTTATATTATACTTATATTTAAAAAAAAAAATATATACATTATAAGATTACATTAAATTAATTAATATATTCTAAATTATTTATTTTATTAAAAACATTAATATTATCTAATATAAATCCTTCATTACTAGTATTAATTTTGGTATTACCATTATGTGAAATAGATAAATTAGGATTAATTTTTTCACCTATTGTAAAAGCATCATAAATTTCTTCTGAGTTTATTGAAATATTTCCTAAATTATTTAATCTAAATGTATTATATATATTAATTTTATTATTAGAAATATTTATATTTTTTATTATTAAATCATTTAAATTATATATATTATTATTTAACATAATAGAATTAGTAATAATTTTACTAGTTAATTTATATAATAAATTAGTATTAAATATTATATTTTCACAATTAATATTTTCACAGTTTATATTTTGATTAATTGTAGATGTTTCAATACATTTTATATTATTAGTTATTAAATTAGTATAATTTAAGTTTTTTACATTACAATTATTACTAATATTTACATTATTATTTACATTTATATTTTCTGTAATTAAACTATTTCCAATAATATTAAATATGTCAAAATTGGATTGTTTAATTTTTAATATATTTACATTATTAGGTATAGTTCCTATACCAATATTATTATTTTTTATAATAAAATGATTATTTAATGTTAATAAATTACTATTATTTTTTATAAAATCATCATTATTTATAAATATTTTATCATTAAAATAATTTTTTACTTTAATATTTTTAGTAAAATTAGCATTCTTAAGTATTGTTAAATCATTAGAAAATTCTACATCATTTTTAAAACTATTATCAATATTATAAATAAAATCAATATTATTGTTATAGTAAGAATCAGTATAATATTCTCCAATTAATCTAATAAATAATAATATATCATTTTGTGTTGAGAAATTATTTTTAAGTTTTATTTGAATGGTGTAATAACTATTTTTTTTTAAAATAAATTCTGATTTATTTGTCTCAGAATTATAAATTAACTTATTTTCTAAATAAATTAAAATATGATAATGAGATTTTAAATTTATTAAATCTATAGTTTCAATATTACTAGTATCTGAATTATTTATAAAGTATTTTATTTCAAATTTATTTATTAAAATATTTGTATGTGATGTAGATAAATAAATAAATTTATAATTATTATTTATTAAATTATCATTAACTATATAATCATTAACTACATAATTATAACTATTAAAATTTGCTAAAACATAATATATATTACTTATATAATAAACTTCTAAGTTTTCTAAAGTTTTAGCATTAACATCTAATACTTTATAATTGTGAATATGTGTTGTATTATAATTTGGTGCTACATAAGCTTGTAAAATATTATCTTTAAAAAATAATGAGGCTTTATTATTAAATACTATATTATTATCTATATTAGTATTTGCTACATTAATAAAATTTTGATTATTCAGATTTGAATGTATATTTAAGTTTGTTTTAAATATTATAGAATTATTATTAAATTTAATTTCATTGTTTTTTTCTTTTAAAAATATATTTATATTATTCTCTCTAATATTGATTCCAATTGTATCAGAATGAAATTTAAGTTTTCCCCATCCATTATTATATAATTGAACTGTATTTAAATTTTCATTAAATCTTAATGAACCATTTATTATATTTGAATCTGTATTTTTATTTCCTAAAATTAGCAATTTATTAATAAATGTATTTTTATTTAGGACTAAATTATTATTAATATTTATATTATTAGGATAAAATTTAATAATTCCATCTATATTTAAGTTTTTATAAAAATTACTATTTTTCTTATAAATATTTAAATTATATGTATTATTGTTTGACTCAACAGATAATATTTCATTTTGATAAAATTCTATATTATTAGCATCTGTTAAATTATTATTTTCATGTATTTTTAATGTTGTTTTATAATTACTACTATGTAAACTTGATATAGAATACCAATCATCCAAATAATATTCAATAGATTTTCGTTCATCATTATATCTTAAACTACCTGCTTTTAAAATTATATTATCAGTAATTTCATTATTACTTTTTTTTGGTAATAATAACATAGAATTTTTTATGAAATCTACTTGTCCGTCTATAATTAATGATTGTTTAATATGTGTATTACCTAAAATATTAATATTATTAGATATATCTAAATTTTTTTTTATTTGAATATTTAAAAATGAATCACAATTTACATTGTTAATTATATGTAAGTTATTTGTTGTATAATTATTACAGTTAATATGAAATACATCACAATTAAATAAATTAGTTTCTTTATTTATTGTAATATTTTTTGTAAAAGTAGAATTGTCCTTACTAATATTTATTTTATTTATATTAATATCACTTATTACTTTATTAAATACATTAATATCACTATTAATTCTAATATTTTGTTCATAATTATCATCTAATGTTATTAATGTATTATTAATACTCGATAGTGATTTAAAAGTAGTATAATAATAACAATTTAAATCATTATTAATTATAAATGAATTTTTATCTAAATCATCTATATTGTTAATTTTTATAATTGGATATTGTTCTCTTTCTACAACATTAATACTTCTATTTAAATTTAAATCTTTTTCAATATAACCGAAATTATAAATTTGAATATTATTTACTCCTAATACTTCATAAACGCGTAAATAATTATTAATGTTTAAATTTTGATTAACATTAATAGATGTTTCAGTATAACCTGAACCAAACAGATTTACTCTAGTCATTAATTATTAACTTATTTTATTTCTGTTTTTAATCCATATATGTAATCTATACCATTTTTATTTATATAAATTTTTGGATAAATTATACTATTAGAATAGTAATATATACTAACATCATAGTTGTATAAATTATTAATTTTGAATGATTTTATATTATTATAAAATGTTCTGATGTTTTGATTTATTAAAGTTATTTCTGTAAAATATACAATATCTATATTTATTTTATAACCACAATTATTATAATAGGGTATATTATTAATAATATTATATGTAATATTTTGTATTTTATGTAAAGTAATATTATTAGTTATATTTTGTTCAAAATAGTTTATATATTCTTCGTTATTATTATCATATGAATATAATATAATATTGTTATTTACTCTAAAATCATATTTCATATAAGGATCTTTCGGACCATAATAATCATATAATATTTGTTTTAATTTATTATTCAAATTTATATTATTTACTATTACTTGTGAATTAATTATAGTATTTTTATTATCAATTGATAAATATTTATTATTATCTATATTTATATTAAATATATTACTTAAATCATTATTATATAAATTTACATGATTTTTTTTTATATAAAGTGTATTTTTAAAATTCAATATATTTTCTTTATTAATTATAGAAGAATGAAATAAATAATTGTTTATACTATCACTATTATTATTATAAAAACTATATATTAAATTATTATTATTTTCATATAAATACATTTTATCATTATTTATAATATCATTTTCATAATTATTATTATATTTACTTACTAATAACTTATTTGTTACTAATAAATTATTAATATTAATATTTTTAGCAATGTTTAAGTTTTGTAAGCAATTTAAATTTTCTTGTAAATTATAATCACTTAATGGTAAATTATCAGTTATTAAATATTTTGTATTAATATTATTAATAATATTAATATTATTTGATATTAGATTATATACATTTAAAAATTTATTGGTAATATTTAAATTACCATTTAATTTAAAAGTATTATTTATATTTTCTTTATCTTTTACATTTATTAAATAATTTGTATTAGTATTTGTTCCTATTCCAATATAACCATTATTATCTATAATGAAATTATCATTTATATTTAATAAATCGGTATTATTAATACTTTTACTTTTAATAAATAATCTTGAAAAATTTATATTATTTGTATTTGAAAAAGTTTCTAATACATTAATATTGTTCTTAAAATCTACATTAACATTAAATATAGAATTATTATTGAAATATATATATTGATCTGTTATAAAATTACTATCACCTTTAGTGTTAATTTGTGTATTTTTATATCCAATTAAATTAACAAAAATAGAATTAATATTACTAGTATTATTTAATACTTTAACTTTTATTTTTAATTTATCTTGTATATTAAAAAATAATTGATTTTTTACTTTATAATTATTTAGATAATTATTAATATTTTCAAGTATAATTGTTTCTTGTATTAAATCATTTTTATATATTTGTAAATAAAAGGTATTATTTTCAAAATTTTTTGATATTATATTTATAAATATATGTGTAAAATATACATCAAAACAAATTATTTCATTATTATATAAATTACTTTTATTTATCAATATATTAGATGAATTATAATAATTTATATATAAATCTGAATAATTATTTGTAATATTAGTTTTATAAAAATTAGAACTTTTATAAGGATTTTGATAAATAGAATTTAATTCCTCCAAAGTTAATGATACAAAATTTTTACTATTATTATTATATGTTCTTAGTAATCCATTATAGTATTGTATAGGTATATTATTAACATTTATATTAGAACTTGTATAAATATTATTAGAAACATTTAAATTATTTGAAACGTTTAAATTATTTGAAAAAATAACATTATTAAAAATACTTGTATTATTATTTAAAGTAATTATATTATTATTTTTAATATTAAATAATATAGTATTATCATTTCTAACTATACCTGTGTTATTTCTATCAATAAATTTTAAATCTTCATATTTATTTTTATTAGATACTATTTGAATCATATTTGTATTATCATTATAGCGTATAGCTCCTTTAAATAATTGCTCAGTTATAGGAAGTTTTAAATATCCATCAATTAATTTTATATTATTATGTAAATTAAGATTATTATTTATAAAAACATTATTTTCTACATCAATATTATTTTTTACATCAATATTATTTAATAAAGTAATATTACCTTTTATATGTGAATTATAATGTATATTAAAAGAATCTTCTAATATATCAAGACTTTTAGTATTATCATTTACAATATTAAAATTATCATTATTATTATTAATAGTTATAGAACTTTTGTTTTCACAACCTTTTGAATCATTTAAAATAAATGTATTATTATTAAGATTACATAATATATTTAAATTATTAGTATTAAATCCTACAGCACCTTGTTCATCTAAACTAAATTGATAAGGTAAGGCTATAATATTTTTTTTTGTAATTAAATTTTTTTTTATTCTAATTATATCTGGGACAGTAATAGTATTGAATGTAATATTATTTTTTATATTTAAATCTTCTACTACTTTAATATCATTTAATATTAAACCATTTTTAATTAATAATTCATTTTTATTAATAGAATTATTAACATTTAAATTATTTGAATTACTTAAATTATTTTCTAAGATTATATTTTTTTTTACATTTATATTACCTTCACAATTTATATTATTCCCTATACTAAATAATCCTATATTAACATTACCTTCAACATTAATATTATTACCTACATTTAGTTGAGTTGCTATATTTTTTAGATTAATATTAATTGTATCAGAGTTAGTATTTTTTTCAACTATTAAATGTGTATTTACTAATGAAGCATTTTCAACTTGTAATGTTTCATTAATTTTTAAAATGTAATTATCAATATTAATATTTGAGTTGAAAAATCCATTATTTTGAATAATTAAATTCTCACTAGTTAAATTAAATTTAATATTTAAATTATTACCTATATTTAAATTTTTATCTATTGTCATTGTATTAAAAAAATGAGTATCTACTACATCTTCTGCTAAAGGCCATTCTATATCAAGACCATATGCCATATATATTATTCATTATTTTTTTTTATAATTTTTATTTGCGGTTTATTAAATCTCTGAACTTCTGGAATATTTGTAACAATACCATCTTTATTTAAAAATACTTGTTCTATATCTCCTTTATCTCCCTTATCTCCCTTATTACCTTTTGGTCCTTTTTCACCAGTTATACCCTTATTTCCATTATCACCTTTTTCTCCACGATCTCCTTTTTCTCCACGATCTCCTTTTTCACCTTTTATTCCTATTTCTCCACGTTCTCCTATATCACCTCTATTACCTGTTTCTCCTCTATCTCCTTTTTCTCCTCGCTCACCTTTTTCACCTCGGTCACCTTTTTCTCCACATTCACCCTTTTCTCCACGATTACCTTTTTCTCCACGTTCTCCTGGTTCACCCTTATCACCACGCTCTCCTATAGATCCAATTATTCCTCTTATACCAGGTTCTCCTTTTTTACCTTGTTCCCCTTTTTCTCCATGATCTCCTTTTTCTCCCTTTTCTCCTTGTGGTCCTTTTATTCCAGGTTCTCCTTTTTCTCCTTGTGGCCCTTTTTCACCCATTTCTCCTATTTTTCCTTTTATACCTTTTGGACCACGATTACCTTTTTGTCCTACATGACCTCTGGCTCCTTTTTCACCACGATCTCCTTTTGGACCAATTGGACCTTTTTCACCGGTCTCACCCTTATCTCCACGATCACCTTTTTCACCTTGTTCTCCTTGTGGTCCAATAGAACCAATCTCTCCTTTATCTCCACGATCACCTTTATCACCCTTAATACCTATTTCACCTTTTTCTCCTTGAGGACCAATGTCACCCTTATCACCTTTAAGACCGGTTAATCCAATAGGTCCTGGGGGTCCACATAATCCTATATTATTGTTAAGTTTAGACTTTATTAAATTTAGTTCATTTGATAATAATGAAACTTGACTTTTAAGTTTATTAATTTCATTAATTAATAAATGTTCATTTGACATAATGAATTATTTATTTTATTAAAATTTATTTTATATATAATTAATTTAAAAATATAAATTGATTATAAATAATGAATATTTAAGATGGATTTATTTAATGAACTTGAAGAAATGGATGATTTTGAAAATAATTTAAATAAATATCTAAATAGTATAAATTCAATAGAACCTACTAAATTAAAAATATCTATTATGTCAGCAACAGCTTCATTAAACTCTATATTAAATTTAAAAAGCTTATCAAAATATTTAAGAAAAGATCATAATATTTGTTTTATTGATAGTATGTTTAATATGACAAGAAAAATTAGTAATGTATCAAAAAAAAAAATATTTTATAATCAAATAACTTTAAAAATAAGGCCTTATTATAATCCAAATTTAGATATTAATTTAAATTTAATGGTAAATTTAAAATTGTTTAGAAACGGTAAATTACAATTATGTGGTCTAAAAAATGAAAATGATGGATTATTAGCTATAAAAATATTAGTAAAAAAATTAAATAATATAATAAAAGAACAATTAGAACATATAAAAATATATAAGAAAAAATTTAATAATAAAATTGTAGAAAAAATTGTAAATAAATTGTATGAAAAAAATTTATATATGATTGATTATAAAAGTATTACTGATATTATAAAAAATAAAAAGCAAAATAATTTATTTATTAAAAATAATAATATAAATTTTAGTAATAATGTAATTAATAAATTAACAAATAATAATATACTAGATATAACTAAATATAATATAACATTAATTAATAGTGATTTCTTTATTGGATTTAAATTAAATAGAAATAATGTATATGATTATATACTTAATGAAGTTAAATTATTATGTGATTATGATCCATGTATATATCAAGGTGTATTAATAAAATTTTATTGGAATAATATGAAGACAAAACAAGACGGTAGATGTTATTGTAAAAATGGTTGTAATGGAAAAGGAACTGGTAATGGAGATGGAGAATGTAAAAAAATTACTATATCTATATTTCAAAGTGGTAATATAATTATTACAGGTAAATGTAATAGATATGAGTTATATTATATATATGATTTTATAGTAGATATATTAAAAACAAAAATGGATGATTTAAAACAATTATGTTTTATGAATGATACTGAAAAAATAAAAAGAAGAAATATATCAATATTAATAAAAAAATAAGGGCTTTTATAGTTTATAATATATGTTTTGATAATTTTTATTATATTTTTTTGTTATTTTAAATATGTATTAAGTGTTCGAGATTATAAGCAACCCCGAATTCTTTTCTAGTTTTATCTAAGCCAGATTTTTTTGGTGGTGTAGATGACATAATAGTTCTTGAACCACAGGGATGATTAATTACCCAATGATTTTTATGTCTAACATTAGCCCCTCGTTGAATAGCAAATTTAATATAGTCTTCTGTTTTCTTACACTTTTTAAATGCTTCTTCAATCTTTGTGGATTTTTTAGACATATTATAGATAATTTGTGATAGTGTTTTTATCAGATTAAATACAAAAATCAATTTTAAGAATTGTTGTTCTTAATTAATAAATTACCTTATTTAAAAAATACTTATGATTATCTAATAATGTATAAATATTTAAGAATTGATGATTTTATACACTATGAAATATATAATTTTGATAAATGTAGATTGATAATAACAAATAATAAATTAAGTAATAATTGTAATAATTGTAATAATTGTAATATTTACATTTATGAAATAGAAAAAAAAAATAAGTTATATTATTTATATTACAGTATAGATAATTATGATTATAAACAAAATAATAATTTAATTTATACTTATATAAATAATATTGAAAAAAAATAAATAATAAATTAGATTATGAATATATAGATTGTTATAAAACATTAAATTATTTATTAAAATATTTAAATGAACAATGTATTAAAATTCATAAAAAACATTATTTAATACAAAATAGTAATAAAAATAAAAATAGTAAAATGTATTATATACATCATATTGATAAACTTATAAATTATAATTAAAAATAATCTATAAAAAATAATTTGATGTTGAAAATAATTCTTTATCATTTTTTATAATATCAATATTAAAATTATTATTATATATTATTATAAAACCTCCCTTAGTATTTTTTAAAATCTCATTAGAATCACAAATATAAACTATTAATCCATAACTTTTATTATTTAAAAATTTGTCTATATCAATTATATTTATTAAATTATCAAATATTTCAATTGAAAAATGTAATTTAATAAAATTATAAAGTTTTTTTATATTATTTTTATTAATATATACAACAAACTTATTATAACACTTATGTGTTTCAGCCAAATAATCTGGAGTATTTTTTTTTAATGTTATATTAATTAAATCATTATTTAATTTACAGTTATATAATACTTCATATAAATCATCTATATATATTTTAAATTCATTATTTATTATATTTGTATTTTTTAAATACATATATAAAAAATATTTATATATATATATATCTACATTTTTCTAGATAATTTTAGGAGCCAAAATAAAATTTATTTGTATATCCCTATGTTCTGGAGATGTTAAAAATATTGGTGTATTTTTTGTAAATTTTAAATTACATGTTTCAAAATGTCTAATAAGTTTAAATTTATGTAAATAGTCTAGAGAAAATACAGATTCATATTCTTCGAGTTCTACAGTTAAATCTGGTGTATTATAATGATATACTGTATCAATATTATCATTATTAGTATAAAAATATAAATTTGAGTTACTTAGTTTAATGGTAATTTCATTAGAAAATAATATAAAATCATCAAAAATAGATTTTAGTAAATTACTATTTATTTCAAAAACATTATTTATTTCTAATAAATTAATATTTATTAATTCTTGTGTTGTAGAATAAATACTATTAATTTTAAAAGTTTTTTTTATATTATTAGATACAGTAGTTATTTTAAATATATTTTCTTCTAAATTAAAATATGTTGTAGATTTAGATTTTTTACATATTTTAAGTATTTTACATATATCATCTAAATAGAAATCTATTGTAAGATTATTATTACATTCATATGTATCAAAATATGTATAATTTAATTTTATATCTATAACAGATATATTAGCATTATCTGACGATTGTAAATGTAAACCTTCATTAGAAATATAAATTTTAATATTATCAGAATAACTTTTATATATATCAAATATATCTGTAAATTTATTAATACATTCTAAGGAGAACTTCATAGTGAATCATTAATAAATTAATTCAAATCAATTTAAAATATTAACTATAAAATATATTATAATTATAATATATATTATAATTATAAACTATATTAAAATATAATTATATTAAAATATAACTATAATAATATATATAATGTCATCAGTAAAACTAATTAAAAATAGAATTGAATTAAAGGATTTAATAAAAGATAATGAACTAGTATTAATTAATTGTGGTTTAACATTTTGTGCTCCATGTAAAAGAATAGCAGCAGACTATGAAAAGTTATCTGAAAAATATCCTTCTGTTGTATTTTGTAAGGTTACTGTAGATGAATTAGATGAAAGAAATGAAGATTATATTAAAGAATATCTAAATTTAACTAAATATCCTTCATTTACATTAATGAATAATGGTAATAATATTGAGCATATTATTGGACCACATTTAGATAAAGTAGAGAATTTACTTGAAACAATGACTGGTAACGATGAGTTTTAATATATATATATTATTATTATACTTAGAATAGTAATAAATTATTATATATAGATTTAATGTCAGATACTAATTTAAATGTAGAGAAAAAAAAAAGAGGTAGAAAACCTAAACCTAAAGCAGAAAATGAGGAACCTAAAGTTCCAAAAAAAAGAGGAAGAAAACCTAAATTAAAATTAGTATCAGAAGAAGATAAAAATAAGTTTATATTACCATCAAAAAGAGGTAGAAAACCTAAAGACAAGACAATAGTATTAAATAAGGATTTAAATTTAGATAATATATCTAATGTTATACTACATTTACCATTGTCATTAGAAATATTAGAAGAATTAGATGAGGAATTATCATTTAAATATGAAAAAAAAAATAAACTACCTGATCCATTTGATCCATCAATAAGTAGTGATTATAATGTAGATAAAACTGAAACTACTTGTATATATAAAATAATTGATAATAATGATAAAATTTTAGAAAAAGAAATAGAAAATAGTATAAACTCTATAAATTATAATAATAATTTATATAATGATACAAATTATAAAAATATTAAATGTAATTGGTGTTTACATAATTGTAATGAAGAAATAATACATTTACCTTATAATATATCTAATGGTGTATTTAATATGTATGGATCTTTTTGTTGTCCTGAATGTGCGGCTGCCTTTAATTTTAATGAGTTAAATGATGATTTAGTTTGGGAGAGATATTCATTATTAAATTATGTGTATAATAAAAATAATAGTAAATATAATATAGCACCATCACGATTAATATTAGATATATTTGGAGGTCCTTTATCAATAAAAGAATTTAGAGAAATAATTAATTCAAATAAAAATATTAATACAGTATTACCGCCTTTATATATAATAAAACCTCAAATAGAAATAATTAAAAATGATGATATATATATTCCTTTAAATATAAATAGAGTAAATAAATATACAAAAGATTTAAAATTAAAAAAAAATGATACACCAATAGCTAATACTTTAAAATCTTGTATGAATTTAAAGTTTTAAATTGAAATAATAAATACTTGAAATAATTATTATAAAAATAATTTAATGAATGAATCAATAAATAAAATTATAAATTATCAGGTAATAAATTTTGTAAGATTTATATACTTATTTTATAATAATTATTTTTATTATTTATTTTTAAAATTATTTAAAAAATTTCTTGAAAAAATTTATGGAAAAAAAAATTACAATATTATGTTTAATCATATATGTTCTCCAGGAAATATCTTATGGATATTATTTGTATTAACACTAAGATCAAATAGAAATTTATGTAACATCAATAATATCAACTTGAGTTAAAAACATTCTACGACAACAATATCGTTTAATTCCTAAATTATCTAAAATTTTACCTTGTTCGGAAGTTTCAATAGAACCTGAATTAATTAGATTTGTATCTATAGTGGTTAAATTTTTTTCTGGATTAATTTTGTTATTAAGATCTAAATAAATAGTATATTTATCTGCAATTAGTTTATTACATGAAAAACATCTAATAGGGATGATCATTTTGCTATATAATATATAATATATAATTATCAATTTTAAATAAATTTAATATATATATATATTAGAATGGGAGGAGTATATAAAAATGTAAAAAAAATTGTAGCAATAGGTGATTTACATGGAGATATATTACAATTAATTACAATTTTAATTCATAGTAAATTAATAAAAAAAAAACTTAGCTCAAAGTGTGTATCAAATAATGACTATGATATTAAGAATTGGGAATGGACTGGTGGTTCTACATATTTAGTTCAACTAGGTGATATATTTGATGGTGGTGGTCGTTCATATGAAGATACTTTTGATGATAATGAAGTAGAAATATATAAGTTTTTGAAAAATTTAAAAAAAATGGCAAGAGAAAAAAATGGTGATGTAATATTAATTATAGGTAATCATGAAATAATGAATTTTAATAAAAATTATAATTATGTTCAAGATAAAACTTTAAATAAATGTTTAAAAGTAGATGATAATGGTTTTAGTTATAAATTAAATTCAAAAAAACCATGTAGCACAACACATAGAGACAAATTATTTTCTATACCAGATGGTCCATTAGCTAAATCTATGAGTAATAAAATGAAAGGTGTAGTTAAAATTAATGATAATGTATTTTGTCATGGAGGTATATCTGAAGCTATTTCAAAAAAATACAGTATTGATGAGATTAATAATGTATTACAATTATTCTTAACAGGGAAGAAAAAATATGATGATCCATTATTTCAATCTATATATGGCAGTAATGGTATAATTTGGTTTAGAGAATATTCAAAAGATAATAGTGCTTGTGATCAACTTAAAAATACATTAGAAAATTTAAAAGCTACAAGAATGATTGTCGGACATACACCACAAAAAGAAGGAATCACAAATAGATGTCAACAATTTAAAAAAAATTTATGGGCTATAGATGTAGGTTTATCAAGAGCTTTTAATACAAAAATTAATTGTCAATATTTAGTCATTACAAATAATAAACCAAAAATTGAAACATGTACTTTATTAAGTGAATGTCATGTTTAAATTAAATGGGCAATTTTAGTTTGAACTTCTAAATTACAATTAATTTTTTGTGGAAAATTAATAACTAATCCAATAGATTGTTTTTCAATATTTCTCATATATTTTTGAACTTGTAAAATTTCTTTATGATTTAGATCTTTATCTTGTGATTTTAATTCAATAATTACGGTAATATTATTAATTATATCATAAACAATAATATCTGATTCTACATATCCAACATTTACACTATTATATTCAATTGGAATAATTTTTTTTGTTTCAATAACATATCCTAATTCATATAAATCTACTAACATTGCTTTATGATATATTGATTCAACGAAACCTTTACCTAAAATTTCAAATACATTATTTGCTATATTTATAATTTGATTTATTAAATATGCTTCTATTGAATTTTCATCTAAAGTTGTTTCCAAATTAGTATTTGTTTGTTCTGCTTCTTTTTTTTCAATAGATTTATTAGTATTTAAATCATCTAAATCATTTTCTATATTTGTATAATCCATTATATCTAATTTATTTAATAATTGAATCAATTTTAAGATTAATACATTTTTATTAAAATATAATATATATATATATATATGAGTAACTTTAATAATATATTTATTGGTGCTGTATTTATATTAATATTTATGTCTATAATTAATAAAAAAAAAAATTGTGGAGGAGACAATAAATTAAAATTTAACAATAAGCAAGTTCAAGATAAATATAACTCATTAACTAAAATTTTAGGTAAATCAACATATACTGAAATAGAGAATAATACAGTTTTTAAAAGTGCTACATGGCAAGCACCATTGGATAAATTTAATGATTTTGGTAAATATCATGGATGTGATTATATTAAGATAGAGGGTAATCCTGCCAAAAAATATCATCCACATGAAGCTATAGTATATCTTATTATAGGTAAGTATATAAAAGTTCCTGATAATTTATTAGGACCATTAAAATATGCCTCTGAAACTATAAATATTGAGCAACTATTTGTCCCAGTAAGTTATCAAAAAAAATATGCTGAAACAGGTATTAAAGATGTAGCATTAGTTACCGGTAGTTGTGCTAGTATAACAATTAGTGCTATAACAGTTCAATTTGTAATAGATATGATTGAGAAATATAAAGATACAACAAAGTGTCTTGAATTATATGATGAATTCAGAAATGAGTATGATGCTCGCATTAATAGTTATTTATGTGCCGGTGGTATTAAGAATCCAATAGAATGGTATGATCCTAAAAAATTTAACGAGTCTTCTAATTATTATATGGGTGATGATAAATGTAAAAAAAAACAAAATATGACTGGTTCTTCGGGCCATATAAATTGTGATAACTATAATACACAAACCACATGTCCAACGTCTGATTGTGTGTGGACAAATAGTAAATGTAATAAAAAAGCTTCATAAACATACTCTAAATCCAATAAATTGAATACGACAATCAGGATATTGAGCATTTCTATATTTTGGATGAATTAATACATCACTTACAGCAAAACAACCACCTTTACAGATTTTTTTAAATCCAAAAAATGGGTAACTCATTTCTCTATATATTGGATCTATTGTAAATTGATTATAAGGATAAATAGGTTCTTCACACCATTCCCATACATTACCAATTAAATGACTCATTCCTTTTATATTTGCTCCAGATTTTTTATCTAATACAGATACTACATTTTTTTTGTATCCAATATTACATATATTTATATTTGGTTCATTATTTCCCCAAGGATATTTTGTAATACCACCATTTGTAGAACAATATTCTAATATACTTTCTGTAGGTAATTTATAACCCATATATTTACAATATGCCTGAGCCTCATACCATGATATATTACACATTGGTAAATTTGTTAAAGTAGAATATTTAATATTTTTAATTATTTTATATATATTTCCCAATGAGTCTACATGCCAATATAATGGTAATTTTATATTATTATTTTTTTTCCAAAGCAAACCCTTAGGACACCAATATTGTTCTATATTATAGCCATTTGCTAAAATAAATCGTGTATATTGATATTCGGTAATACAATGTTTACTTATTTTAAAATTAGGTATAGCAACTCTAAATTCAGGCATTTCATTATCAAAGGTTAATTTATTTATTAATTCATTTGTTCCTTGATAATAATAATTTTCTAAATATTCTACAAATTCTATTTTTTTTAATAATTTATCATCATTATAAATAATATCAGGATAATTTATAAATATATTTAAATTTATTTTTGTAAATAAAAGTGCTTCTAAATGCATTTCATTATGAAGAACACCTAATAATATTAAATAAGTATTAACACTATTTAATACATTATAATTTACATAATCTATAATAAGTTCAATTATTTGTGTATATAAGGTAATTATTTCATTATATTTAATTAGTTGTTCTGTATTTCTTAATTCTAATGGTGTTTCAAATGAATCATAAAATTTAAATTTATCTTTAAATTTACCAAATAAACTATCAAATTCTTGATTATTAAGTAGATTTTTTAATACTAAAGTTATATAGAAAAATACTACATGTCCAATTTGCCATAATAATGGATTAACATAATTATTTGAATATTGTGTAATTGTGTTTTTATTTAAATTAATTTCTATATTTTGTGAAAAGTCTAAAAATTTGTTATATATAAAATTTATATAATGAAGTAATTTATCTCTAGGAATATATAATTTTTTTTTTTGTAATAATTTTAATTTATCATTTTTAGAGATTTCTAATGACATTTTATATATACATATATATATATATATATTTTATACTTATGAAATATTATAATATAGTATTAATTATTTTATTGATATTACTAATTATTTTTATGATTTTTAGATTATATATAGATTATTCAACTCAAATATTTACATATAGAAAAATTCCTGATTTTACACGATGGATATTGTCTGATAAATATATAGCAAAAAAATATTCTGAATTATATGAGTTTGATATAATAAAAACTTATCAAGTAGTAAAATATTTAAATGAAATAGATTTTAAATCACTACCAGATAATTTTGTAATAAAACCTACTGATTTATGTGATTCTGAGGGTGTATATTTAATAAAAAATAATATTAATTTAAAAAATAATACAAGATTTGACAAGACAAATAAAAAAGATATTGATAAATTAATTATGGATTTATCAAATTTAAAAATAAATATAGGAGAACAATGTTATATGCATGAACTAATGTATGATGGAATAATTCCATTTGGTGGATATATAGTAGAAGAATTATTATTGACTGTTGATGGTAATATTCCATGTGATTATAAATGTTATACATTTAATGGACGTATATTTTTAATTGCTGTAACATTTAATAGAAGAATAATTAATAATAAACAATGTTTTGATTCAGTATGGATGACAAGAGATTGGGAGCCAATAAATATAACTATGATAAAAAAAAATTATAAATTTAAAATACTACCTAAACCAAAAGAATATAATAAATTAATTTATTTAGTTGAAAATATGTCTTTACATCTTAAACGTCATTGTAGAATTGATGTATATTGTTTAAATAATAAAGTATATTTAGGTGAATATACATTTTTCTGTGGAGCTTGGCTTCATACATATATATGTAATTTATTATTAGGTGTAAAATGGCTTTTAAATAAAGATGATTATAATTATATTGATCCTAAATTAAAAAGTATTATACCAGATTATTATAATAAAGTAATTTAAAATTATTTAAAAGTGGATATAGACTTATAATATGAATTTTTAAATAAATCTACTAAATTACTATTTAAAACTATTTCACTGATTCCTAAACCATTATCTATATTAAATTCATCTGTATATTGAATATTAATAGATAAATTTTGAATAATGTCTAATAGACTATTAATATTATAGAAATATGTATCACCTAATGAAATTAATTGTAAATATGTATCATTATAATATATAACTAAAATTTTTTTCTTATAAAAGTTATTTGTATTATTTATAGTGCTAAATATAATATTAGTTATATTATTAATCTCAATAGTATTTCGGACTTCAAATATATTTAAAGTAATATAATATTTTATTTTAAATATACATTGATCTGTAATAACAATAATCCGTTTTTTTGATGAGTTATAATAATTTATCTCATTTAAAATAAATATATGTCTTATATTATGATTAATTAATAAACTACATTGATTTCTAATATTTTCAATATTATTATATATTTTCATATAGTCATCATTAATATAATCTTTTTCTAAAATTGTATTATTTATATTATCTGTTGTATTAGAATTAATAAAATTAAAAAATACAGAATTTTGTAATAATGTATCATCATTTGTAATTTTTTTTATATATTTATTTAATTCTACAGCTCTTGTAGTTGCTTCATCAATATTATTTGGTTTAAATAACCAACTACTAGTAGGTAGTTTAATATTATTATAATTGTAATTATTTGCTAGTTGTTTAAAATCATTAAATCTTTTATTTATGGTTTTTTTTTCATGATTAGTGTTTATTTCTAGTTCAAAATTCCAATAATTATCATTATTATTATAACATTTTTCAATACTAATGATTTTACAATCTATTGTATTAGTATAAAATATAAATATTCTATTAAATTGTATACACAAGTATATTAATATATATGTGTAAATAATAAAATCATTTAAATTATATATGAAAATATATAAAAATGGATAAATAATATTAACTTTATGAAAAATTAAATAATTAATTATATTATTATCTTTAATTACATGTTTTATATATAAATGTTTTGTTCTAATTTTTTGCATTAATGTATCAAAAAATATTTTAAATACACCACTTATAATTGTTGATAATATAGGACATAAAAGTCCATATAACATTATAGGTAAAACTATATTTATAAATAATTCATTATGATTTACTATATTAGTATTCATAAGATTATTACTAGACTCAAGACTATTATAATCATTATTTGTGAAACAATAAAATAATAATATAAAACAACACGTAAACACTAATAATGATATAATAAATATAATATATTGGATCATTGGACGACTTAGTTTAGCTAAGTTTTTATAAAGAGTTATAGTTTCATTTACTTGTTTATCTAAATTACTAATATAACTATATACCATAATATTTATTATATTTTCTATTATATATATATATAAATGAAAATAGAAACAGATGATTATATAGGACTTAGTTTTTATATAACTAAGTTTTGTCTATTTTTTACAGCATTTTTTTTATTATTAGAAAAAAAAAATATTGATAAGAAGTTTACGACATCAA
>MDSV01131031.1_pt1 | contig 50321 bp, 47 predicted proteins | sample 810851 | NCBI WGS metagenome assembly MDSV01 (sample SAMN05326640, study PRJNA326480) | marine metagenome | isolation source: seawater | place: Atlantic Ocean: North East | collected 2012
GATGTGGAAGCGCAGTAATGCGTGCAGCTGACCAGTACTAATAGCTCAATTGGCTTGATTTATGCACTGAAAAAAATTTTTATATTTTAAATTAATTTTTTTGCTAATTCGTAATCAAATTTATTATCAATATCTAATGACTCTTTAAAAGTTTTTATTTCAACAGTTTTTGTTGGTTTGATAAAAAAAGTGTTGTTTTTTTTAAAAGATTCAATTTTTATAGAATGCAAGTTTCCATGAACAAAAACTTCTGGTTTATCCTGCCTTCTTAGGTTCTTTTTTTTCCTTTTAAATAAAAATTCCATATCTGAATTATCTTTAATCTTTCGTTGATTTAGATAGTTATACTTATTGTTTACCTTATAAATAGATACGACAGATCCAACGTTTTTATTTTTTTTATAAATTTCAAACATTTTTCTTATTGTTTCAGTCTTAATAAACGGAGATGTTGGTTGAAACAAAAAAAGTATTTGAGGAACAATTATTCTTTCTTTATTTAAAAATTCTAGGTAGTGTTTTACTACACTTTCTGATGTTGAGTTGTCTTTTGCATATTTTTTAGGTCTCACAATACATATTGCTTTATTTTTGATAAGATCCAAAATTTCTTTGGAGTCAGATGAGCATAATATTTTTTCAAATACACCTGATGATTTTGCATTTTGTATCGCTATTTCAACCAATGAAATACCTTTTAATTTTCTTAAGTTTTTATTTTTCAAACCTTTAGAACCACCTCTTGCTGTTATTAGAGCATGTGCTTTTAAATTTTTCACTTTCTAATTATTTATTATTCCATTTTATTGATGGTTTGATTGTTTTTTTATCAATCAAATCTTTACTCTCAATAATTTTTAAAATAGTTTTTTTCAAAAAAGACACATCCAATTTTCTTTTTTTAAGTCCTATATTTAAGAAGCTTTTGTTTGATGCTTTGTAGTAATGTTTGAGTAATTCTGTTCTAGGATTTTTTAAATATTTTATATTTCCATTTAATCCAATGCTTTTGGCTGCTTTTAAAACTAATCTTGCTATTTCGTTAATAGAAAATGTTTCGGTAAACTGATTCCTTACTTTATACTCGCCTGATTTTGCCGGGTTTTTAATTGCTAATTCAATACATTGCAAAGTATCATTAATGTTTAGAAATGTTCTGACTTGTTCCCCTTTGCCATAAATTGTTAGTGGCTGATTTATTGCGGCTTGAACTAAAAACCTGTTTATCACAGTTCCAAAAATATGGTCATAATGAAAACTTGTATTAAATGTATCTGATAAAATAGTCTCTGGTGTATCTACCCCATAAACTACTCCTTGATTTAAATCAGTAGATCTTAGTCCCCAAGTTCTGCACGCAAAATAAATATTGATTGAATCTGCAGATTTTGAGCAATGATAAAAACTGTGAGGTTTAAATGGATATTGCATAATATCTTTTCGACCTTTGTGACTTACCTTTAAAAAGCCTTCTTCAATATCAATATTAGGAGTTCCATAAGAACCCATAGTTCCAAGTTTAATGATATGTGTATTAGGACAATATTTTTTAATTCCAAAAATTAAATTTAAGTTACCTATAACATTATTTCTTAGTGTGAATTCAGCCTGATGTCTTCCCGCCATAGAGTACGGGGCAGACGGTTGTTCTCCATAATGAATTATGTGATTTGGTTTGAATTTTTTTAACTCATCGTAAATAAATCGGTGATTAAGAAGATCTCCGAAAGAAAACGTAATTTTGTTTTTCTTCTGATTTAATTTGTTCCAAGCATTTACTCTATTTTTTAGAGTTTCTATTTGAAATAACGGTTTAATACCATTTTCATTTTCAATATTTCTTTTTGAAAAATTATCGATTAGATGAACCTTGTAATTTTTTTTAGATAGATGCATGGCTGTAGGCCATCCTAAATATCCATCACCACCAATAACCAATATTTTCTTCATAGATCTTAGGCGCATCTATACCAATTTAAAGTTGTTTCAATACCTTTTTCTATATTTGTAAAGCTTTTTTTAATTTGCCTAACTTCGTTAATTTTAACAAAGCTCTTTTCTATATCACCTTTTATTTTCTTTTTTTTAATAACTTTGAACTTCAATTTAAACTTTTGTTTAAATATTTTGATCAATTCGTTAATTGAGGTAGATTTTCCTGAAGCTACATGAATTGGTAATCTATCATATTTCTCATATTTTTTTATAAATATTAGACACTCTATTACTTTAACTAAATCCTCAACAAATAAAAAATCTCTGTATTGATTTCCTGATCCGTTTACATAAATTTTCTTTTTAAGAAGAATCGATTTTATAAATGATGCTACTACTGAAGTTTTCAATTTTGAGTATTTTCCATATATATTAGAAAATCTTAAGATATACGATTTTATTCCATAAGTTTTTGAGTAGACATTAAGGTAATTTTCTACTGATGACTTACTTGCTGCATAAAAGTTTAGTGGATTTTGTTTTGATGTATTTGGTGTGTAAAGATTATCGCCCAACACCCCCATAGATGATGAAAAAATTATTTTTTTTAATCCCCTAAATTTTAAATATTGAAGTAATTTTACACTTTTTACTATATTTTCTGCCGCATCTTTTTCTGGATGTTTCATTGATTGTACCACACCAGTTTGAGCAGCTAAATGGATTAATGTGTCAACTCTATTAAAATAGTTATCATTTAATTTATGGATTAGACCATAATCTTGTTTTAAAAAAATAATTTTAATTTTTCCTTTAATAAATAGATTATTTTTAATTTTAAAATTATTTTTTTTTAATAATTTTTTGAAATCTGAAAGTTTTGAGCTTCTTAAATTATCCAAAGCAATTATTTCTAAACTAGAATTTTTTCTAATTAATAGGTTAATTAAATTGAGTCCTATAAACCCTGTTGCACCTGTTATTATTATTTTTTTAACTAACATCATTAAGTAATATTAATTCATTTTTCATTTTATCTCTTTTAAGCTTTTTAAATAATATTTTTTTATATTGAAAAGGAGACAAACCATTTCCTGGTTTCATAAAATAAATATCCTTTTTTGTTATTATTTTTCCTTTTTTTAAATTTTTTTTTAAATAAATACTATTTGTAAAAGTGTTTCTCATTTTTCTTACATGCATTCCCAAAAATTTATCAGCTTTACCCAAGGCTTTGATAATTATATTTCTTTTTTTTACTAATTTTTTTATTTCTTTAGGTGTCAAAGACACTTTATGATCTGGGCCCGCAAGATTTATATTATCTGTAAAATGAACTTCAATTATTTTTGCACCCACTGCAATACCGGCACTTAATACATCTAAATTTCTTGAATGGTCAGATAAACCCGAAAATATTTTGTATTTATCTCTTATAAATTTAATGAACTTTAAATTTACATCTTCTATCTTTGTAGGATATTCAGAAGTGCAATGTAAAAAAACTTTATTTATTTTTTTTTTAAACAAATTTAAAACTTTCTTAATTTCATTTAACCCACTCATTCCTGATGAAATAATTACTGGAAATTTAGTTTTTGACAGTTTTTCGAGCATCCATAAATTATTTAATTCTCCCGAAGGTACTTTGATTGCATCAGGTTTTAACTTTGATAATTGTTGCAAGGATTCTTCACTAAATACAGAACATATATAAATCAAATTCTTTTTTTTACAATAATTTCTAAGTTTCTTATGCTCTTTAAATGAAAATTCTTGAATTTTTTTAATAAAATCATATCTAGGGCGATTAAAGTAATATGATTTTGTAATCTTATCTGTAAGTTCATAGTCTGCAAGTCTATATTGAAACTTTACAGCATCGCATCCAGCTTTTTTAGCTAGATCAACTAACTTTAAAGCTTTTTTAAAACTTCCATTATGATTTGGTCCTATTTCAGCAACTATTAAACAATTGTTAGCGTCACTAATAGTATGTTCTCCAATTTTAAATTTTTTCATCTAAAAAGTAATTTCTTTTCTAAAGAACTGTAAATTTAAATTAGTTTTTTTAATTTTTTTATATATCTTCATAGAAGATTTTCCGTTTCCAAATGGGTGTTTAATTAATTTTAATTTTTTTTTAAACAATTTATTTTCTTTTATGAAATGAATTGATTTCAATATCAATTTTTTTTTTGGCTCAACATCTATAACATTTTCACATTTATCTCTTTTATTTTGTCTTTTTCCAACATTAATAAATGGAATTTTAAAATATGGGGCTTCTATTATTCCTGAAGAACTATTTCCAATTAAAAATGAGCAATTTTTTAATAAACTTAAAAAATCTTTATATTCTACACTTTTAAAAATTTTAAAATTATCTGAATTTCCAAACTCTTTTATTGATCTAATAATTCCCAAATAACCTGGATCAGAGCAAGGATATATAATTAAAGATGGAATATTTAGTGTATTTATAGTTTGGAGGATTAATTTCATTTCGTCATAAGATTTTGATTGTCGGTATGTATCTGAATGATGCAGTATTATTGAATATTTTTTTCTTTTAAAATCTAAATTTAGTTTTTTTGCAACTTTTGCAAACCCGGGTAATTTAGATTTCAAAACATTATCAATATACGGAGCTCCACTATTTAAAACTCTATTTTTTTCTTCTCCAAGGTCAAGAACTCTATTTTTTTGTTTTTCATTTTGAGAAAAATGTAAGTGAGCAAGTTTTGTAATTGCATGTCGATGAATGTTATCCAGGCCTCCAGATATATCACCAGCCTGTATATGAGCTACCGGAATATTCATTTGAACAGCTGTAAAAGTTGCAGCTAATGTTTCACCTCTATCACCTAACAATAAAACAAGATCTGGTTTAGTATTGTCAAGTACAACTGAAAATTTTTTAATTAGAAGACTTAACGATTTTGTTCTTTCTAAGTTTGAGTTTGATTTCTTTCCGATATCAATTGATATTATATTTCTAAATTTTTTTTTTACTTCACGAAGTGTTTTTCCAAACTGATCCTTAAGATGCATATCACTTAAAACTATAATTACTTGAAATTTTTTATCTTTTTTAAATAGATTAATTATGTTGGTTAAAGCACCATAACCACCTCTTTTACCTGTAAAAAATAGAATTTTTTTTTTCATATATTTAATAATTAGTTTAATAATATATTAGTATTTTTTATTAAACTTTGTAGTTTTAGTTTTTTATTACTTATTAAAAATTATTATCATTTATCTATCAATTATGAATAATAAAATCTTATCAAATATTAATGAAGTTCGTGTGAGTGGTGATAAAGCCTATTATTACGTTTCATCTTCTAATTTAGAGGCTATAAGTTACAATATAGTAAAATATTAAACTTAAGTTAAACAATATTTATTAAATATATTTAGTTAATTACAGGTGTATATGTTAAGTAATTGGTAATCACATGTGGTTACTTGAAAAAAATTATAATTATAATACCCCTGCTATACTAAAATTCTAAATAAGATGAGGGATTTTTATTAATACTTTTATAAAACGTGATTAAGAAAAAAAATATTCATTGAACCTATAAAAATTTTTAAATGAACGAATCTGCAGTTAATATAATATAATCTAGTTTCTTAAATGTAATAGTTAAATTGATACTAATGAGTATTAAAATTGATTAATATAATTAAAAAAATTTTGTGAAAAAAAAAATAATTTTTCTTGGATATAGCTTAACACAAACAAATCTTATTAAATTTTTGCGAAGCAAAAAAAATATTGTTAGGATTTATAGAAACAGAAATCTCAACAGAAAAATTATTGAAAAAGCCGATTTGATCATTTCTTTTGGTTATAGAAAAATAATTAAAAGTTCTCATCTTAAATTTCCTAAAAGACCGATTATAAATTTGCATATATCTTATTTACCTTACAATCGAGGATCACACCCTAATTTTTGGTCATTTGTTGAAAAAACTATCAAGGGAGTAACTATTCATGAAATTGATAGCAAGATTGATAATGGTCCTATTATTTTAAGAAAAAAAGTTATTTTTAAAAATAAAAAAGATTTAACATTTACAGAAACTCATAAGATCTTGATAAAAACGATAGAAAAATTATTTATTCAAAATTATGATCAAATTATTTCAGGTAATTATTCAAGAAAAAAAATTAACTTTAAAGGTACTTTTCATAAAGCATCTCAGTTACCAAAAAATATAAAATCTTGGAATGTTAAAATTTTTGATTATCTAAAAAACTATACTAGGTAATTTGCAAATATAGGATTATTTGCTTTGACCCTTTTTGTTGTTCGCTTACCTAAAACTTTAAAGTATTTTGATGCACATATTCCTATTTTTGGTCTCAACGTAATAATATTATTTTTAGTAATTTTTTCATTTTTTTCTATATTCTTTGTTGAAAATATTGATCGTCTTAAAAACAAATTTTTTTTTTGAATTGATTTATCTTTTTTAGATTTATTAAAAAAATAGTTTAAGGACTTACTTAATTCACTGAGTTGTTCAGGATTTATTGAAAAAGATGAGTCCGTTGTTTTTAAACTATCTAGATTGTAATGTTTTTCTATATAAGAAATACCCATTGTTGATGCGAGAAGAGATGTTGAAATACCATTCGTATGATCAGATAAACCAATTTCATATTTTGGAAAAATTTTTTTTAAATATAAAATTTTTTCTAAATTAGAATTTTTTATTTTTGTTGGGTAATCAGATACACAGTGAAGAATGACTATATTATTATGATGTTTATTAATTATTTTAATCGCATTTTTAATTTCTGATATTGTAGACATGCCAGTTGATAATATTATTTTCTTTTTTTTTGAAGCAACGTAATCAATTAATTTAAAATCTGTTATTTCAAACGATGCAATTTTATATATAGGGCAATTAAATTTTTCTAATAGATTTACTGCTCGTAAACTGAAAGGAGAGCTAAATAATATTTTGTTAAATTTTTTTGCAATTTTGAATGCATCGCTATGCCAATTAAATGGTGTGCACGCCTTCTTATAAAGACTCCATAAATGCATATTCTTCCATGGTCCTGAAGTAATTTTAAAATTATTGTTTTTATTATTCAATGTAATGTCAATAGGTTCATAAGTTTGAATTTTGACTAAATCAGCTCCTGAAGTACAAGCACTTTTAATTAAATTTAGAAATCTTTTTTTATTTCCGGCGTGATTACCAGATATCTCAGTAATTATTAATGGAGGGTTTTTGTGATTAATATTTAATTTTATATTTTTCATAAATTGTTACTCAATTAAATTATATATGTTATTACTTTTTATATGAAAAAAAATTATAATAAAATAATTAATCAAATTCAAAGAATTCGATCAAAAAATAATGTAAATTGGATGGATATATTGAGATTAGCTTTTAAATTGGATCCAAACGAGGCAAAAAAAATAATGAAAAAAATTAATTATGATGATAAAAAAATCTCTAAACTATTATCAAATCTTGGAAAATAAAAATAAGATAACCGTCAATAAAATTTGTAAAAATATTATTAATTAAAAAATTTTAAACTTAGTTTAAATTAAAAAATGCTAAAAAATTCTTCTATACTTATTACAGGTGGTACAGGCTCATTTGGTAATGCTTTTGTGCCTCTTACACTTAAAAGATATAATCCTAAAAGATTGGTAATTTTTTCCCGTGATGAAATGAAACAATGGGAAATGGCAAAAAAATTTAAAGATGATTCCCGGGTGCGTTTTTTTATAGGAGATGTAAGGGATAAGAGTAGACTTCATAGAGCTTTATCAAATATAGAATATGTTGTGCATGCTGCTGCAACGAAGATTGTTCCAACAGCTGAATACAATCCTTTTGAATGTATAAAAACAAATGTTAATGGTGCAATGAACTTAATAGATGTTTCAATTGATCAAGGTGTAAAACGAGTCGTGGCACTTTCAACTGATAAAGCAAGTAGTCCTATTAATCTTTATGGTGCAACAAAGCTTGCATCTGATAAACTATTTGTAGCTAGTAACTCTTCTTACGCGGGCGGTCATAAAACAACTTTTTCAGTTGTGCGATATGGTAACGTTATGGGCTCAAGAGGATCGATAATTCCATTTTTTTTGTCAATTAAAGACAAAGGTGCAATACCTATTACTGACGACAAAATGACTCGTTTTATGATTTCACTTGACCAAGGAGTTGATTTAGTTTGGCATGCTTTTGATGATATGATTGGAGGTGAAATTTATGTTAAAAAAATTCCTTCTATGAAAGTTGTTGATATTGCAAAAGTAATTGCACCTAATGCAAAACAAAAAATCATAGGTATTCGTCCGGGTGAAAAACTTAGCGAGGAGATGATAAGTAAAGAAGATAGTTATTCATGTTATGAATACTCTAATTACTATAAAATTTTACCGCAGATAAATGGATGGGATAAAGATAAAAGACGAGTAAAACGTGGAAAGAAAGTAGTTAAAGGTTTTGTTTATGATAGTGAAACTAATTCAAAATGGATGACAAATACTGAATTTAGAAAGTGGATTAACAAAAATAAAAATTACATTGGTAAAATTTGATTCATGATACCTTATGGGCGTCAAGATATTACAGAGGACGATATTTCTGAAGTTGAAAAAGTATTACGTTCAGATTTTTTAACTCAAGGCCCAACAGTTCCAAAATTTGAGAAATCAGTTATTAATTATTGTGGTGCATCCTATGCAATTGCAGTTAATAGTGCAACGAGTGCTTTGCACATTGCATGTTTGGCTTTAGAACTTGGTCCAGGAGATTGGTTGTGGACTTCCCCAAACACATTTGTAGCTAGCGCTAATTGTGGAAGATACTGTGGTGCTAATATAGATTTTGTCGATATTGATCCCAAAACTTATAACATAAGCATTGAAGCATTGTCTGAGAAATTAGCCTTATCAGAGAAGACAGGAAATTTACCAAAAATTTTAGTTCCAGTCCATTTTGCAGGACAACCTTGTAATATGCCAGCGATATATGATTTATCAAAACGTTATGGTTTTAAAATTGTAGAAGATGCATCTCATGCAATTGGAGCATTATATAAAAAAAATAAGGTTGGCTCATGTAAATATAGCGATATTGCAATTTTTAGTTTTCATCCAGTAAAAATTATTACAAGTGCTGAAGGGGGCATGGCATTAACTAATGATAAAAAAATAGCTGATAAGATTTTTAGATTAAGAACTCATGGGATAACAAATGATAAATCAATAATGAAAAAACGATCAGAAAGTGAAATTTGGAATTATCAACAAATTGAATTAGGCTTCAATTATAGAATGAATGATATACAGGCAGCATTAGGGCTTAATCAAATTAAGCGATTAGATAAATATGTTGAGCGCAGAAATAAAATTGCAAAAATTTATGATAAAGAGTTGAAAAGTCTTTCAATTATTTTACCATGGCAATCTCCTGAAGTTTATTCTAGTTATCATTTATATCCAATAAGAGTAAAAAATATTACTGGTAATAATAAGAGTCAAAAAAAAATTTATGAAAAATTAAGAGGCAATAAAATTGGAGTAAATCTTCATTATACTCCAGTACATAGACATCCTTATTATGAAAGTTTAGGTTTTAAAAAAAATGATTTTATTGAGTCAGAAAAATTTCATTCTGAGTGCATTAGTATTCCTATTTATGCTAATTTAAAAAATGAAGAACAAAATTATATCATAGAAACTATTAAGAAAGTTATTACCGAATGAATCTTTGTATAATACCCGCAAGAGGTGGAAGTAAGCGTATTCCAAAAAAAAATATAAAAAACTTCTGTGGAAAACCGATAATTCTTTGGTCAATTGAAGAAGCAATTAAAAGCAAGTGCTTTGAAAAAATAATTGTAAGCACTGATGATGAAGAGATAGCTAATTTAGCTAAAAATTATGGTGCTGAAGTACCTTTTATTCGGCCAAAAAAACTTTCAGGTGATCGTATTGAAACAATTCCTGTTATTAAACATGCTATAATGCATCAAAAAAAAAATTACAAAACGCCAACTAATGTTTGTTGTATTTATTCCACTGCACCGTTTATAAAAGCTATCGATTTACAACAAGGTTTAAAAAAATTAAATAGTTCTGGCGCAGATTTTACTTTTCCAGCAACAAGTTATACTTATCCTATTCAGCGATCATTTCGAATAACAAAAGACAAAAGAGCAAAAATGTTTCAGCCTAAATATAGTAATTCAAGATCTCAAGATTTAGAGGAAGCTTTTCATGATGCAGGTCAATTTTATTGGGGGAAGGCTGATGCGTGGTTAAAGAACAGTTCAATATTAAAATCAAATTTTTTTCCCATATTTTTACCTCGCTACAGGGTTCAAGATATTGACACACTTGAGGATTGGGAGATAGCGGAAAAATTATTTGATAAAATTAATAAATAATAATTTTTAACAAAAACGGATTAAGTATAATTTAACTTAATATAGAATTTTAAAATATTTTTTGAAAAATATATATTAAGACGTATAATATTTGTTATTTTTAGTAAAATTACATTCTTTATTATAAAAAAATATTATAAAATAAACATTTAACATATATTCAATGAAAAATATTCTTATATCTGGTGGCTTAGGATTTATAGGATCAAATCTTGCTAATTATTTAAAAAAAAAAAATTTCAAAATATTTATAATTGATAACCTTTCTTCCAACAAAGTTAACAAACTAAATAAAGATATTATTATTATAAAAAAAAATATTATTGATATAGGCTCAATTAAAAAAATTAAAAATAAAATTGATTGTATTATACATTTGGCTGCAAGTGCCGAAATTATGATAAAAGTTGAAGATGAAAAAAAATATTTTGATGATAATGTCCTTGGATTACAAGAAGTGATGAATTTTGCTGCAACTAACAAGGTCAAAAAATTTATATTTGCTTCTTCTTCCTCAATTTATAGTGAAACAAAAAAAAAAAAGATTAAGGAAGATAGCCTTTTAAATCCTAAACATTATTATGCTTATACAAAATATTTGGGTGAAGTAATGTTATCTAGATATTTTAAAATAAATAAAATCAATTATACGATCGTAAGATTATTTAACATCTTTGGACCAAAATCAAACGCTGTTATTGGAAAATTTTTGGCACAAAAAATTCAAAAAAAAAAATTAACAATATTTGGAAATGGAAACCAAAAAAGAGATTTTTTGTACATAGATGATCTTAATAGAGCAATTTTAAGTATTTTAAAAAAAAAGATATCTAAGAATAAAATTTATAATTTGGGTTATGGAAACTCATATAGTATTTTAGACTTAGCAAAATTAATTGAAAAAAAAAATTTTGTAAATCTTCCAAAAAGGAATGATGATATTGAAATATCAATCTCTAATATTAATAAAATTAAAAAAGATTTAAATTGGTCCCCTAAAATAAGTTTAAAAAAAGGGTTAGATAGAATAATTAATATTGATAAAAAAAGATTAAAAAAAACAAAACTTATAACTATAGATCAACAAAAAAAAATTATTAATTCATTTAATAAAAAAGATTGATTTAATTTAACTATAAGTGGATTTTATATCTAAGACAATTAAACACTCATATAAAAAATTGATCTGATTTAAGCCAAAAAACCTCGACGATATTGATTTGGTGGATCTTTTAAACCATTATTTTTTAGATATTTTTCATTGTATAGAAAAAATGGATTATGTAAAAATCGTCTACCAACAAATATTGCATCTATATTTTTTTTTTGGATATATTTATCTGCTTGTTTGAAATTGTCAGCTAAACCTGTAATTCCAACCTTTAATTTTGTCTTTTTTTTTATCTTTCTAGCAATATCTAATCTAAAAAATTCCTTTTGCTTCATATTAGTTTTGGTTTTTATCCCACCAGAGCTAACACACACGTAATCAAAACCAATTTTTTCTAATTCTACACAGAATTCAGCTGCTTCGCTTACATCTATTCCAGAATGCAAGTGATCATCACCTGTTATTCTTGCACCAAGTATTTTATTTTTAGGTAAAATTCTTCTAGCAATTTTTCCAATTTCAAGTGCAAATTTGAACCTTTTATGTTTATTACCCCCATAATCATCATCTCTATTGTTACATATTGGTGACAAAAATTGATGCATAAGGTAGCCATGAGCCATATGTAATTCAACTAAATCAAAATTTGCATCAATTGAATTTTGAATTGATTTTTCAAATTTTTTTTTAATATTTTCAATATCTTTAGCGCTCATTACTTTTGGTTTAGGCCAATTTAAATCTTTTTCTATATTAGAGGATGAAATTGTCGTCCATGAGTCTTTATTTTTTAAAGGTGAATTAGATTTTATCCACGGAATTACGCTTGAACCTTTTCTTCCTGAATGAGATAATTGAATACCTATTGGAGTATTATTTATCTTTTTTAAATAAGATACTAATTTTTTAAATTCTTTTTTTTGTTTATTAGTTTCTATACATAAATCATTTGAAGAAATTCTTCCATTTTTTGTAACTGCAGTTGACTCAAGCATTATCAATCCCGCACCTGAAATCATCAAATTTGATAAATGTCTAAAATGCCAATCTGTTGGGCACCCATTTTTAGCAGAATATTGACACATCGGTGAAACACAAATTCTATTAAAAATTTTTTTCTTGTTTGAAAAATATAATTTTTTTAAAATCATCTTTTTAATACTAAAAAATCATTATGAGGGTGAAAGACAGCTTTAGGATAGGCCCAGTAAGTTTCTATAAATAGTTTTCCTAAAGCGCTACCTAACTTAGGTAAATGAGGTACTCCATCACTGTCAACCATAGAATTAAAAGGAATAGCAATTCTTAACCATTCACCTCTTGGCTGATTTTTATATAAGCATCTTAGATATATTGCTATCTCAGGTTCAATTAGTTCATAACCATTTAATTTTAACTGTCTATAAATTTTTTTTAACTCAGTTGGCTTTTTAAATCCTAATTGACGAACTTTTATCCTATGAATTTTATAGCTCTTAGATTGATCATATTTGTGATTTTTTATTTTTTTTACAATATCAATAATCCAATCACTTAAGATATATTTTTTTTTAAAATCTCTTACACAGTGCTTTATACTTTTGTATTTAATCTTATTTATTTTTTTCCAAAGCATATGAATTTATCTAGAATTATTAATAAAATTGCAGTTTTTATTGAATATACATTAAATTTAAAAAAAAATGATAAAAAACTGAATTATTGTTCAATAATTACATAATTGATGCTTTACTGTTCATTGAGTGAACTGTATATGTTCAACTAATGAACGATAATGAAAAAAACAAACAAAACTTTGATAATTTAAAAATATTAAGAACAATTTCAAAAAAGCCAAATATATCTCAGAGAAAACTTTCAAAAGAACTAGGTTTTAGCCTGGGTAAATTAAACTATTGTATAAAGGCTTTACAGGAAAAGGGTTTTATCAAAATTCAAAACTTTAAAAGAAATAAAAAAAAAATTAATTATTTATATCAATTAACACCCCAAGGAATTTCTAGAAAAACTAAATTAACAATGAGTTTTCTTAAAAGAAAGATGAAAGAGTACGATAAGTTTATTAAAGAAGAAATTGAAGTTCTAGAGGATAATAAACAATTAAAGTCTCAAATCAAAGGGTTTGGTATTGGTCATAATAGTTCTAATAGTTTTATAGAAGAAAATAAAAATAGAACAAAGCCATTGTTCAAAACTATAGAGGTCAACATTAAAAGAAGAACTGTTATTGTTGATGATGTTTTGTCTAAACACAAAGGTAGCCCAATTCCAAGTTGGATTGAATTAAGTATTATAGATGTTTGCAATAGGAGCTGTTCCTTTTGCCCAAAATCTGATCCAAAAGTTGCGCCTGATACTTATCAAAAAATGCAAATGAATTTAATAGATAAATTAACTGAAGAATTAAAAGAAATAAATTACAAAGGTTCAGTAGTGCTATGTGGTTATGGCGAACCCATGCTACATAAAGATATTAATTTAATCTCAAAAAAAATTGCTGAAGCTGCATTTGTAGAGATTGTTACTAATGGTGATACTTTAAACCCCAAAAAAATAAAAGATTTATACGTAAATAATATTAATAAACTTTTAATTAGTATGTATGACGGAGAGCATCAGAGAAAAAAATTTCAGGAAATGATAGAGGAGTCAAAAGTACCAAAAGATTTTGTGATACTAAGGGATCGATGGTATGATGAAAAGAAAGATTATGGACTTAAATTGACAAATAGAAGTGGAACAATTAGCATAGGAGATCAAGAAAAAGTTGGTAAATATAAAAAATGTTTCTATCCATCCTATCAGTTTTTGATTGATTGGAATGGAGATATTTTTTTGTGCCCACAAGATTGGCAAAGAAGAATAACTATGGGGAATATGATGCAAGAACATATTTTTGATATATGGACAAATAAAATTATGACAAAATATAGAAAAAACCTCATTAATGGTAAAAGAGATGATAGTCCATGTAAAATGTGTAACGCAGAGGGCACAATACTTGGAAAAAATCATGCAAATGAGTGGGCTAAAATTTATTCTACAAATCAGCAATGAAAATAACTTTAATTACTGGAGCTGGAAGTGGAATAGGTCTTTCAATAGCTGAAAAATTTTATTTAGAAAACCATCAAATAATTTTATTAGTTAAAAATAAAGTACAAAAAAAAAAATTAGAAAAAAAATTTGATAACACAAGGACTAAAATATTTTATGGTAATTTAGCTGATTACAATTATATTAAAAAAATTTCAAATAGCATTAAATATGTTGATAATTTAATCAATAATGCAGCCACACGAAATGATAATCATTTGCTCAATATAAAAAAGAGGGACTTTGATTATTTAATAGATTTAAATTTTAAGACAGCTTTTTTCATGACACAAATATTTACTAAAAAAATGATAAAAAAAAAAATTAAAGGCACTGTGATTAATTTAAGCTCACAATTAGGGCACATCGGAGCTTATAATAGAACTGCATATTGCGCATCTAAATTCGCAATAGAAGGTTTTACAAAAGCAGCAGCGTTAGATCTTGGTAAATATGGAATCAGAGTAAACACTTTGGCTCCAACAAAAACAATAGTAAATGAAACAGAATTAACTTTAACTAAAAAGAGACTAGATATAATTAAAAGTAAAATACCATCAAATGAATTTACTAAAAAAGAGGATATAGCAGAATTATGTTATTTTCTTACAACTGAATCATGTCAAAATATTACTGGTTCATCTATAAAAATTGATGGTGGCTGGACTGCTGGTAAGTAATATATTTTAAATGGTTTTTAAAAATCTAAAACTAATCATAAAAAATTTTTTAAAGAAAAATTACAGTTTATTTTATTTAATTAAATATATTTATATTATTATTTATGAATTCTTTAATTTAAAAAAATATATAGAAAATATTTTTGGTTTTTCAAATCATAAAAAAATTAGACTTGAATTTCCATTAGATCATTTATTATTAAATAAAGAGACCTCTCTGTCTACTGTTTCAAAAATTAATCACAGATATATTCACAGATACTTAAAAAACTATTCCGGTATTTCATTATCCTATGTAGAAAAATTATTAACTGTGATTAAAACAATATGGGTATCACCATTAAATTATGATTTAGTTAAAAAAGAAATTATTGAAATTACTCGAAGAAAACCATCTTCATCTTTACCTCCACAAGGTTGGCTTTCACTATATGACTTATGCTTTACTTTTGGCTTAATTGATATCTTAACAATTTTACGCAATAAAGCAGTCGAAAGTTCTTTTGCTGAAGCAGAAATCAAAACAAGTAATATATCTTCCGTTGAATTAGCATTTAGAGCAGCAATAGATCAGAGCCAATTTAAATTTGCAAAGCAACTTTTAGATAGACTTGAAAAATTAATTATCGATCCAAATGAGTTTAAAAATTATAAAATATATTATCTAATACAAAGTGGTCAATATAAACCTGAAGAATTTGAAAATTATTCTTTTTTTGGAAAAAAAAATAAAAATCTATCTTTTCAAAATTTAATAGAAGGAAAAACAATTGCTGTTGTTGGGCCAGCACCTGACGACGGGTTGACTGGTGAAGAAATTGATTCATACGATATTGTTGTAAGAGCCAATTACCAAGGTTATGGTCAATTCAATAATCCAGAGGTGTACGGTTCTAGAACAGATGTATCGTATTACAGTGGTTTTGATAGTAATCAGATTAATAAAAATAAAAATTATTTATTTCTAAATGACTTAAAGGCATGTGCGTTTAAAGAATTTAAACATCCATTTCAATTAAAATTATTAAATGATGGTATTGCTCACAAAATGATAAGACCTAAGCTGATATTCAATGGTGCTTCATTAAATGGATTAAATATTATTTATGATTTACTCCATTATTTTCCATCTAAAATAAAAGTTTTTAAAAATAATCTATTTGTAAGTAAAAATCCTTACCACAAGTCTTATAGAAAAAACCATCTTGACAATATTGGAAGCATTAACGGTTTAGTTCCAAATGAAAGATTAGCTTCGCATTCAAATCATGATCTTCTAAGTCATTTTAATTTTTTGAATAATCTATCTAAAACTTCTAATATTATATTTGACAATAAACTAGAATATACACTTCAGATGAATATTGAAGAATATTTAGAAAACCTAAAGAAAACTTATGTCACAACTGTTGTTACAAACATACAAAAATAGGAATTTTTATTAAATAATAATTCTTTAATAGGATGGAACAGATAATTAATAATATTAAAAAATTCAAAAAAATAAAGTTACGTTTTAATTTACCTACCCCAAAGAAAATTCTTTTATATGAAGATATGCATGCTTCAATTTTGAAACAAATTATAAATAAAGATTTCAATATAATTAAAGTACGTGAAAATAAAGAAATTTATTTTTGGATTTTAATAAAACAAATAATTTTATTTGATTTTACTTTTAACACTTATTGTAAAAATTTTATAAAATTTACATCACCCAAAATTATTATTACTTTTATTGATAATAATATTCAATTTTATAAATTTAAAAAAAATTTTAAAAATATAACTTTTATTTCAATTCAAAATGGATTGCGTCATGTTAAATGGTTTAGAAGCAAAATAGTAAAAAACTCTAACAATCTTGAATGTGATCATATTTTTGTATTAAATAAATATTATATTAAAAAATACCAAAAAATTATTAAATCCCAGTATCATTTATTAGGAGGCTTCAAGAATAATATTGTTAAAATAGATAAAACTAAAATTTATAATAATTATTTATTCATATCTCAGTTTAATAAGCACAGGAAGTACTATGACAGTTTCAGGAAAAAACTATTAAATTTAATAAACTTATTTCTTAATAATTATAATAAAAAAATTTATATATTGCTTAGGCATAGTAATTCTTTGAAACAAAGAGAAGAGATTCAATATTATAATAAAATTTTTCAATCAAATTGTATTTTTTACAAACCATCGAATTGGAAAAAAAGCTATGAGTTAGTGGATAAATTTGAAAATATAATTTTTATGTATTCTACACTTGGTTACGAGGCATTTGCGAGAAAAAAAAAAGTTGCAATTTTTTCACCTAAAAAAAACTATGGTTTTCAATATAATTTTGGATGGTCAGCTTCATCTCAAAAAAAATATAATTTTTTTTCTGCAAAAAACCTGACTTACAATGAGATTAAAAGAGTTTTAAAGAATATAAATAATTGTAGCCAAATGCATTGGGAAAAAACATATTACAGTGCGATTAAAGATCAGCTATACTTCAATAAAAACAACATAAAAATTAAGCAGATTATATCTAAATTAGTTTAAAACTTATGGCTACAATCTAAAATTAATGCAAACCTTTAAAAAAATTTTTTATTTACTAACTTTAAAAGAGCGTAAACAAGTAATTTTTTTGTTGTTTATGATTTCTGTAATGGCTTTTCTAGATATGATTGGTGTAGCCTCAATTTTGCCTTTCATGGCAGTACTATCGAATCCTGAAATTATCGAAGCGAATATTGTTTTAAGCAAAATGTTTATGTTTTTTAAAATATTTGGTGTTGAAAATAATCAGCAATTTCTATTTGCGCTAGGTATACTTGTATTTGTTCTGCTAGTTATTTCGCTTACGTTCAAAGCATTTACAGCTTATGCTCAGGTAAGGTTTAGTCAAATGCGTCAATACAGTATTAGTAAACGCTTGGTGGAGGGATATTTGAATCAACCTTATGGTTGGTTTTTAAATAAACATAGCGCAGATCTTGGAAAAAATGTCTTATCTGAAGTAGGACAAGTGGTTGCCGGTGGTATCACTCCACTCATAACTTTGATAACTAATATAATAGTTGCAGCTGCGCTTATTGGTTTATTAGTTTTGGTAGATCCGAAACTTGCATTTGTAGCAGCATTTTCACTTAGTCTTGCTTATATAATTATTTATAAATTTGTGCGAAAGTATCTTGATAAGATTGGAAAGGAACGGTTTTTCAATAACCAAATGCGTTTTACCGCAATTAGCGATGCTTTTGGTGCTGCTAAAGAGATTAAAGTTAGTGGATTAGAACAAACTTATATAAAAAGATTTTCAGCTCCAGCTCAAATTTTTGCACACAATCAGGCATCTGCATCAATTATACGTCAATTACCTCGTTATGCTCTTGAAGCTATAGCATTTGGTGGTGTAATATTAATGATACTTTATTTAATCTTGAAATCAGGAAGTTTTAATAACGCATTACCAATAATTAGCTTATATGTCTTTGCTGGATATCGATTAATGCCAGCTTTGCAGCAGATTTATGGTTCATATACGCAACTTACTTTTGTTGGGCCTTCACTTGATGCATTGAGCTATGATCTAAAAAATTTAACTTCATTTAAATCTAATAATGATCAAAGTATTATGTTATTAGATAAAACAATTGTCTTAAAAAACATTTGTTATAATTATCCAAATGCATCACGAACTGCACTAAAAGATATAAATTTAAATATCTCAGCCAAAACTACCGTAGGATTAGTGGGAGCTACTGGAAGCGGCAAAACAACAACTGTAGATATAATTTTAGGATTACTTGAAGCTCAAAAAGGAACTTTAGAAATTGATGGACAGGTTATATCAAAAAAAAATTTAAGGACATGGCAACGTTCAATTGGATATGTTCCTCAACAAATTTATCTAGCTGATGACACAGTCGCGGCTAATATTGCTTTTGGAAAGGATCCTAAAGATATAGATCAAGAAAGAATAGAAAAAGTATCTAAAATTGCAAACTTGCATAATTTTGTAGTAAATGAATTACCAATAAAATATCAAACTACTATTGGTGAAAGAGGTATACGATTGTCTGGAGGTCAGAAGCAACGTATTGGGATTGCTAGAGCACTATATCACAATCCACAAGTATTAGTCTTAGATGAAGCAACTAGTGCACTAGATAATGAAACTGAACAAGTAGTAATGGAGGCTATAAACAATATAAGAAAAAATATAACAATTATATTAATTGCTCATCGTTTAAATACTGTAAAGAATTGCGATATAATTTTTAAAATTGATAAGGGTAGAATCGTTAATAAAGGAACTTACAGTGAACTATTTAATGAAAGATAACTGTTTAATCTAAAGTTGTTAAATTAAATATTCTAAAATATTTATAATGCTTAAAAAAAATTTAATTAAGATTAATTTTAAAAAAAAAACTTAATATTTTAAAATGAATAAAAAAAAATATCATTTAATTACATCAGCAAATGAGTCTACCTGGAAACTTGATCGGCCTGTAATTTTCTTAGGTGAATGGTGTCGTTTATATGAAAGAAAACATATTTGGGAAAATATGGACTCTATTGTTGCAGAGCCTTATGGTTTGAAGCAATCAGACAAGGATGCTGATTTTTCCTTAATTAAAAATATTGAAGAAAATATCTTTAGCGAATTTATTGAGATTTTAAATCAGTATCATGGCACTAATTATAGAAAAAGGTATTGGCAAATTATATTGGGCCATTGGTTTAAGTTATCATTAAGCGTGATATTTAAAAATGTAAAAACGCTTCAAAACTGCTTTAAATTATATGAAATTTCAGGAACTACATTTATTACTAATGAAGATTATGAACTAGCAACGCAAGATTATAAGTCTTTAATCTTTGCAATATATGACATTAGGTGGCAAAGCTTTTTATATAATAAAATTTTAAGTCTTCTAGATTTTAAAACATTAAAAATAGAAATTAAAAAAGAAAAAAATCAATCAAATGAATATAAAAATTTTAGAATTAAACAATTTGAAAGTAATAAATCAATAAAAGATAGAATTAATGTGTTAGCACATAAAGGATATAGTTTTTTGGCAAATAAGTTTGTCAAAGATAATGACACTTTTATAATTGATCCATATCTACCTCTTAAAGAAGAAATAAAATTAAATATAGCTTTGGGGCAATTGCCGCAGCTATGGAAAAGAGAAAAACCCGAGATTTCTGCTAAAACAAATAAATTATTACGCAAAAATTTAACAAAAAAATTTTTTAAAAATTCAATTAATGATATGGAAAATATTATCCGTCAAGTATTGTTTGAATTACTGCCTGTGGTTTTTCTAGAGGGTTTTAAAAGCCTTAACCAAATAGTCAACAAACAACCATGGCCAAAATCACCAAAATTTATCTACACGTGCAGCAATTTTCATACTGATGAAATTTTTAAATTATGGTCAGTGTTAAAAATAGATAAAGGAACAAAATATTATATTGGTCAACATGGAAATAACTATGGCACCTCAAAGGAATTTTATCCAAGAGTTGAAGAAGAGACATCAGATAAATTTTTTACTTGGGGTTGGAAAAATAATAATTCAAAATTTAAATCAGCTTTTATCTTTAAAACAGCAAAAAAAAAAATAATTTATAATAAACAAGGTGGAATTCTGCTTGTTCAAAAACCATTGGGACCAGACAGAGCTACCTGGGATACATTCAGTGAATTTAATGAATATTTTAAAGATCAAAAAAATTTTGTCAGTTTACTTTCAACTGATATAAAAAAAAAACTTACTATTAAGTTAAGCCCACGATTTCGGTATAAATTGTTTAGAGAAGATTTAAGATGGGTTGAATTTGATCCAAAATTAAAAATTGAGACTAGGAATATTGATATTAATCATTTGATTTTAGACTCTAGACTAATAGTACATGGTTATGACTCCACTGGAGTTTTAGAAACCTTATCTCAAAATATTCCATCATTAGTTTTTTTAGAAAATGGCTTGAATCATTTACATGAAAATATTAAATCTGATTATCAAATGTTAATTGATGTAGGTATTATGCATATAAATTCTACATCACTTGCAGATAAGGTTAATGAAATTTGGGATAATATAAATGATTGGTGGGAACAAAAAGAAGTAAAAGAAGCTAGAATAAAATTTTCGAATTTATATGCTAAGAGTTGCGATCATCCAGCAAAAAAAATGTCATCACTTTTGATGGAAGATCATTGTTGATATTTCAAAATGTTAAAATTTACAAAGAAGCCAGATTAATAAAATTAAACTTATTTTTATAAACTTAAAAATACGTTATTTAATTGTTAGTTGTTATTCATCTAATAAGTCTTATAAATAACTTTGTCTGTGAAAAAATCATTAAAAATAGTAATGTATATACAATGATAGATTATAAAAGTTTAGATTTAAGAGATGTTAAAAAAATTATTTTTGAAAGACAACTTAAAAGATTCCCTCATTTAAAGAATTTTAAGGAAAGCCCTTATAGTTATTTAAAATCAAGATATTACATGTACTGCAGTGTTGTGCTTGTATATTATTTACTAAAATCTAGAGTAACACCAAATATGCTATCTATAGTTTATTGTCTATGTGGAGTTATTGGAGGTATTTTATTATCTATACCAAATATACAATATAACATTATTGGAGTATTTATTTTTTTTAACAAAAATATATTTGATTGGTCAGATGGAAACTTAGCTCATATAAAATATGAACCTTCAGTTACAGGACATATTCTTGATGTTTATGGCGCTACAATAGGATCAATTTGCTTAACAATAGGCCTAGGTTTTTTTGCTTTTAATCAATCAGGACACGAGTTTTTAATTTACATTATAGCTATAATAGCATTTTTACATGGTGAAGTATATTCATCTGCTAGTAAGAAAATAATACTTCAAGATTTTAATAAAATTGTTTTTCAAAATAAAAAAGATATTCACATAGAAAAAAAAATTAATGAAAAAAATTCAAATAAAACCATTAATAATAATTATCCAAAACTTTTAAGTCGTCTTAAATTTTTGTTAGACGAAAGATCTAGAACTGTAGATTTTGTATTGTTATTAATTCTAATCGATATTTATTATAATTATCAATTAACATTTTATATTTTTTTAATTATTTCTATAAGAATTTTTTTTAGATTTATTTTATCATTTTTTTTTGGCGTTAAATCAAGATGGGCTGAACTTTATGTAGACGAGTTAAGAAAAGATATTCAATTAAGAAATGACTGATCTTAAGGGTTATCTTCAATCAAATTATTATAAATATATTGATGGTATTTATTTCTCTGAAAAATTAAAATATAACCTTAATATTTCTCAAGAGTTAAATAATGAGTTTTTCAATAAATTAAAAAAAAGTAATAGTAAAACTGCTGTAAATTTATTTATGCCAGAAATTGAAGATATTATTTTTTCTTCAAGAAGTGAGGCCGCTCTGGAACTTTTAAATCATAACAATGAGGGTATATGTATAGACTATGGTTCAACTTGGGGTGTACCATCTATAGGAATGGCTAAGCGAGGACACCAAGTGATTTCAGTTAATCAAACATACAAATTTTTAGAATTTTTAAAAATTCGAACTCAAGAGGAAGGATTAAAAAATATTAATTTAGTGCAAGATGATATTAGAAAAGTTGAATTTAAAAATATAGCAGATTTTGCTATTATTGATGGTGTATTAGAAAGAATACCAGAAAAATTTATCCATTATTTAGATCAAAAACTCAATTATCATGATAGGTCAAATATCCAATCTAGCGATAATCCTTTGCAAAATCCTCGAGACATGCAAGTTTCGTTTTTAAAAAAAGTTTACAAAAGTCTTAAAAAAGAAGGCCAACTTTTATTAACAATAGATAATAGATTTAGTTATAAGTACTTTATTGGTCAGCCTGATTTATATACTAATCTGAGATTTGTTACTTTTTTACCAAGAATTTTTTCTAACATTATATCTTTGATGTTTAGAAAAAAAAATTATAGAAATTTTACTTATTCTTTTTCTGAATTGAAAGATCTTTTAGGTGAAGCAGGTTTTGATATTATTGAGGATTATTGCTGTTTTCCAACATATCGATCTCCTTCAATCATATTGCCAAATACTAAAATTGGAATTAATCAATATGAAAATTATGAGGATAAAAATATAATTACTTGGACTCAAAAATTTATTTTTAAATATTTTGAAATTATTTTGATGAAATATATGAAATTAAAAAATTTATGTCCATCAATAGTGATAATAGCTAAAAAATGAAGTATATAAAAGGTGTTCACAGACATGGTTCAGAAATTTTTTTATCTGTTTTAAAAGATTCAAAAAGCCTAGAAACCATGAATATTACTAAATCAGCGACAACGATAAAAGGTATCAGTTCTATAATTTCGGAATATAATGGAATAATTTGGTACAATAAGTACTCAAAAAATAAAATCAGATATAACTTTGAGAAAAAAACAAAAGATTATTATAGGATTAAAATAGAGTTTAATAAGGGTTTTTTTAATATTAGACCAAACACTCCATATATAGATTTAAAAAAATATCTAGAATTAACAATCAATCATTACATTGAAATTTGGAATGAATATAAAAATAAAGAATATGCACCAATTCATGGAGACCTTTCTTTAGTTGGTAATGTAATGTTCAATAATAATGAAGAAGCAATGTTTGTTGATTGGGAGCAGTTTGACAATAGTTCTGTAATGCCAACAGGGATAGACCCCATTATGACAATCATAGAAAATGTTTGGTATGAAACAATAATTCACAAAAAAATTACTGATGATACTCTTCAACATATTAATAAATTAATTCAAAATTTAAATAAGGCTAATTTGCTTTCCCCGTTATTACAGAAAAAACCAGCACAAAATGCGGTAAAATTTATAAAAGCTAACATTGAAATTTGGAAAGGTCAACATTATAAACTTCCATCTCTTAAAATACCAAATAAGTTTATAGAGGAAATTGATTATATTGTTACTAATCCTCATTAGAACATAACTGTACTAGAAGAAAAGTTAGTATATAAATCTTAAACTAAATTATGAGTTTACATTTTTTTAAAAAGAAAAAAATTTTTATTACTGGTCATACAGGTTTTAAAGGGTCTTGGTTAACTTATATACTTTATTTAAGTGGAGCAAACGTTACAGGATATAGTTTAAAACCAAAGAATAAAAATGATAATTTCAATTTATTGAGACTAGATAAAAAAGTTAAAAATTATTATGACGATGTAAGAAATGAAAAAAATTTAAAAAAAGCTATTAAAAAATGTAAACCAGATATTATTTTTCATTTAGCAGCACAAGCTCTAGTTAAAGAATCTATACTTAAACCAAAACTAACATTTTCAACTAATATCTTAGGAACACTTAATATTTTAGAAATAATAAAAGACATAAAAAGTGTCAAGTCAGCAGTGATTATCACCTCAGACAAATGTTATAAAAATTTAGAGAAAAAAACAGGATACCTTGAAACAGATGAAATAGGTGGAGAAGATCCCTATAGTGCTTCAAAAGCTGCTGCAGAAAATATATTTTATTCATATTCTAAGACTTTTTTTAAAAATAGAAACGATTTAGGATTAGTCTCTACTAGAGCTGGAAATGTAATAGGTGGTGGTGATTGGTCAAAAGATAGAATTATACCAGATTTGATTAAATCTATTATTTTAAAAAAAAAATTCATGATTAGAAGTCCAAACTCAACTAGACCATGGCAGCATATTTTTGACTTGTTGAATGGTTATCTTATTTTAAGTAAAAAAATTTATTCTAACAAAAAATACAACGGTTCTTGGAATTTTGGTCCCAATAAAAAACATGTGACTGTAAAAACAGTTGTTTCCCAATTAATAAAGCTAATGGGAACAAAGAAAAATTTTTTAATAAGGATCAATAAAAAAATTAAAGAAACAGGATTATTAAGCTTGAATATTAATAAGTCAAAAAAATTTTTAAAATGGAAGCCAAAGCTTTCATCTTTTCAGTCTTTAAAATTAACAGCGGAATGGTACCTTTGCTTCATAAATAAAAAAAAGATATTCAAGAATTAAGCAAAAATCAAATTGATAGATACTTTTATGATAGAAGGGGTTGAGATTATTTCTAAAAAACAAATCATAGATGACCGCGGTAAGGTCATGCATATGATGCGTAATGATGATAAAAATTTTAAGACTTTTGGGGAAATTTATTTTTCTTATTCTAATGCAAATACAATTAAAGCATGGAGTCTTAACAAACGTATGACAAAAAATTATATTTGTGTAATAGGAGATATTAAACTTGTATTGTTTGATGATAGAAATAAGAGTTCAACAAAAGGTAAAATACAAGAGATATTCTTATCAAATAAGAATTATAATTTGATAAGTATACCTCCGTGCATTTGGGTTGGATTTCAAACAATCAAAGATAACTTTTCTGTATTAGCAAATTGTTCAGATATTCCCCATGATCCTACTGATGTTGAAAAGAAAAATTTTAATGATCCTTATTTTAATTACGATTGGGAGAACAAAATTATATGAAATGTGTAATATTAGCAGGTGGAAAAGGATCAAGATTATCTGAATATACAAAAAATACTCCTAAACCTATGGTTAAAATTGGAGGTAAGCCAATTTTGGATCATATTATTAATTACTATATTCATTATGGGGTAAAAGAATTTTTTATAGCTGCAGGATATAAAGCAAATATAATTAAGAAATATTATAAAAATAAAAATAATCAGAATATTAAAATTAATGTAATTAATACAGGTATAGATACACTTACTGGAAAAAGAATAAAAAAATTAGAACACTTTTTTTCTAAAGATGAAAATTTTTATCTTACTTATGGAGATGGCGTTTCAAATGTAGATTTAAAAAAAATTTGCAAAATTCATCATAAAAAAAAGTCTATATTAACACTTACGGCAGTTCATCCACCTGCAAGATTTGGTGAAATAAAAGTTAAAAATAATAGTTTAGTAAAATTTGATGAGAAACCCCAATTAGTTAAAGGCTGGATTAATGGTGGTTTTTTTGTAGTTAATTCATCTTTTTTTAAAATTTTAACTAATAAAAATGTCATGTTGGAGCGAGATCCAATTAAAAAATTAGTAAAACTTAAAAAAGCATCAGTATATCAACACAAGGGCTTTTGGTATTGTATGGATAATTTAAGAGATAAAATTGTGTTAGAGAAACTTATTAAAACAAAAAAAGCTTTATGGATCAAATAAATGAATATAGTAATTGTAGGAATTTCTGGATTTTTAGGGTCCAGGCTTAAATCTTTTTTTCAAAAAAAAAGATACAAAGTATTTGATTATAAAAAAAAATTACCAACAAAAATAGATATAATTATTAATGTAGCAGGACCAGATAATAAATTTTGCTCAGAAAATGTAAAAAGAGGTATCTCAGAAAGATTAAAAATTAATAATCAAATTCTAAAAATAGTAAAAAAGAACAAAATAAAAAAATATTTCTATATATCTTCAATACATGTGTACAAAAATCAAATATTAATAAATGAAAAAAGTCCATTAAATTATAAAAATGCATATGGATATTCACACTTACTTAGTGAAAAATTTATATTAGAAAAATTTAAAAATATTTGTGAAATAAAAATACTAAGACTTTCTAATTGTTTTGGTTATTGTGAAAATTTAAATTCAAGTTCTTGGGACCTTGTTATAAATGATATTGTAAAAAATATTTTTATAAAAAATAAAATTTTAATTAAATCAGCTACAAATTTTAAAAAAGACTTTATTCCAATTAGCTATTTTCTTTTTATTATAGAATCTTTAATTAAGAAATCCTTGCAAGATAAAATAATCAATATTACTAGTGAAAATTCTCAGTATATTTCTGAAATATCTAAAAATATTAGAGATTTATTCAAAAAAATTTATAAAAAAGAAATCAAAATAGTTAATAATTTTAAGAAAAAAGAAAGAAATATCACTATTAAATCAAAAATGATGAATAAAAAAAATTTTGAGAAATTAAAAAAATATTATGTAAAAGATTTAAAAGAGTTGATGACCTTTTCTAAAAAAAATATTTAATTATGCATGTAAAATTTTCAATAATAATTCCTAACTTCAATTCTCCTTTTATAAGTAGAGCAATTAAGTCGGTTATAGAACAAACTTACCAGAATTGGGAAATAATTATAGTAGATAATAATTCAAACAACTTTCCTCAGAAAACTATACAAAAATTTAACGATAAAAGAATTTATTTTTACAAAATAAATAATAATAACATTATTGCAAAATCAAGAAATTTTGGGATTAAAAAAGCAAATAATGAATGGATTGCTTTTCTTGACTCTGATGACACCTGGGAGAAAAATAAGTTAGAAGTAACAAAAAATATTATAACTAAAAATGATACTGACTTAATATTTCATGGTATGTATTATTTACCAAAAAAATTTGGTTGCTTAAAAAAAATCATATTAGATAAAAGTAACCCTATCAAAGAGCCTATATTTAGTACATTAATAAAAGATGGAAATAAAATTGCAAATTCAAGTGTAGTTGTAAAAAAAAGTAAATTAACAAAGATTAATTTTCTTTCGGAAAGAAAAGAAAAGTTTTCATGGGAGGATTATGATTGTTGGTTACGTTTGGCATTAGATAATAATAAATTTTATTTTATAAATGAAATATTAGGTAATTGTTGGGTAGGTATAGGTAGAGTATCAAATTACTATCAGTCATATATTAATTGTAAGAATTTTATGAAAATTTATAAATCACAGATACATGAAGTTTTAAAAAATAATACCAAAAGACCACAATGGGTTTTAAAAACGTATTCTAATTTTTTTTTTAAAAAAAAAAATTATCTAAGGTCTTATTATTTCATGAAAAATAGTTTAGACATTAATTTCAGAAGTTTGATAAAGTATAGTTTTTTAGTTCTAAATGTTTTTATTATAAAAAATTTTTTTTCATTATTAAAAAAAATTAAAGTTAATATAAGAAAAATTTTTAATAGTATAAATATTTTTAAATTTGAAGAAAAAAATTTTAAAAAAAATGAAGATTACAATGTTAAAAATTTTCAATTTATTATTATTAACAACCATAATGAATTAAAAAAATATGAAAATTTTTTTGAAATATTTCATAATAAATTTTTATTCCAAAGATTTAATAAAAATGATCTTTTAGTATTATTGGTTGATATTGATTCTAATAAGATTGCCTGCTATGGGTGGATTACAAAAAAATCTCCACATTTTATTGAAGAGATAAATAAAAAATTATTTTTTGATAATGGATATGTACTATATGATTTTAAAACAATTAATAACTATAAAAATAAAAAATTGTATAAATTGTTATTGAATAAGATCACCTTAAATTTTGATTACCCACTATTTATTTATAGTTTAAATTCAAATAATTTTAGTAAAAAAGCAATTTTAGCTAATAATTTTAAAATTTTAAAAAAATTAAATATATTCTCAAATGATTTTAATCAAAAAAATTTTAAATAAGATAATTAAATTACATCTAGTAAGGAATATTTTTTACAAAATAAGAGACAATTATACGATTCTTTATTATCATGGCATTGCTGAGGATAACAATTTTAAAAAAATTAATGGTCCTAATAAGCATTTATTCGTTAAAAAATCAGCATTCATTGAACAAATGAAATACCTTAAAAATAATAACGTTGATGTAATTTCAATTGGACAATTATATCAACAGAAATTTAAACCTTCAAGATATTCAGTGGTACTAACATTTGATGATGGATATAAAGATAATATCAAAATTGCTTACCCAATTTTAAAAAAAAATAAATTTCCATTTATTATTTATGTAGTTCCAAAAATTTTAAAAGGAGAAACTTGGGTTTGGTGGGTAGAATTATGGAACTTAATAGTTAAAAAAAATGAGGTTAAAATAAATAAAAAAAAAATAAGTCTTAAGTCATTTCAATTGAAAGAAAAATTTTTTATTAAGATAAAAAAAAAAATTAAACGTCTAAAAATTAAAGATCAAAAGGAATTATTAAAAAATATTTTTAATAAAAAAATTATTAATGATAATAAAAAACTTTTTTTAAATAAAAAAGATATTCAAAATTTGTTAAAAGATAATCTTGTTACTATCGGTTCACATACGTATGATCATCTAAGTTTAAAAAATTTCAATAAAAATGTTGTCATTAAACAAATTAAAGATAGTAAAAAATATTTAGAAAAAATATTCAAAATACCAATTAAACATTTTTCCTACCCATATGGACAATCTGAAGATATTAAATTCAATGAACATAAAATTTTAAAAGATCTAGGGTATTTAACAAGTGTCACTACTCGTGAACATTCAAATACGAAACAAAATCAATACTACTTAGACAGGTGTCCAATTGGCCCGTATGTAAATATTGAAGATTTTCATAGAAAAATACTAGGTGTTGATAAATTAATAAAAAAAATACTTTTAAAATAATGTATAATTATAAAATTTATAATCTTGATCTTAAAAGTCTTAAACAAAAATTGAAAGAGTCAAAACTTTCAAAAAAAAGTTTTTTCTATAATCCAGAATGGATTGATGCTTGTTATATTTCAAAATCCTCAACAACTAAAAATTTTTTTTACATAGAAATATTCGCAGAAAAAAAAGAAGTGTTAATATTACTTTTTCAATTAAAAAAAAAATATTTAGCAAAAATTTTAACCTGGTTATTTGTGAATGATCTTAATTTTGTAACACCAATTATTGGAGATAAACATAAATTTAAAAGAAATGATTTTATTGATACCTTGAATAGTATTTTTAAAGAGCTTGATATTGATTTAGTATTTCTAGACAAAAATCCAAAAAAGATTGAAGATATTTTTAATCCCTTAAATTTTTACGAAAATGAAAAGTCACAAGAAATACCTTTAATAAAAATGAAAAACCTAACTTGGGATAGATATTATAACGAAATTTACAATTCTAAAACTAGACAAACTGATAGAAGAAAAAAAAAGCTGTTATCAAAGATAGGTAAATTAGAGATATCAATTAATGAAAAATTATCTCAAAAAGAAAAAATATTAGAATTTACTTTGGCCAGCAAAAAATTGTTTCTTAAAAAGAAAAAAATTGAGTCAACAAATTTTTCAAAAATTTATACTAAACTTTTTAATGATATTAAAGATGATCAAAGATATATTTGTTCTTCATTAAAGTTTGATGGTAAATTAATAGCATCCATAGTGGGAAAAATTAATGATAACAATTTTTTTTATTTAATCCCAAGTTATTTAGATAATAGTATTTCAAAATACTCCCCTGGAAGATTGTTATTAAAAGAACAGATAAAATGGTGTTTTGAAAAAAAAATTGACTATTTTAATTTTGGACCTGGAAATTTTGAATATAAAAATCATTGGTCTAATGACTATGAACACTATTTTAAAATTTTGGAGCCTAGAAGTTTATATGGGCTATTATTATTAAAATTATATAAAATTAAACTTTTATTTAATTAATGTAATTGAAAATTACTTTAATAAAAATTATTAAAATTTTTTAAAGTTTATCAAAATTTAAAAATGATTATAATAATCTTTTTTAACCAATCTTATAATTTATGGAAATAATATATCTTTCAGATGGCTACAGAGGTGGTAATTCAACATTTATTGAACAAAATATAAATTTTAATTTAAAAAACAAAAAAAAAGTAATTTTAATTGATAAAAAACCTAATTTAACATTTCCACAATTAAGAAGACATAAAAATTTAAAAATAATAAAACTTGACGTTATTAAAGAGAAGATAAAAGTAAAAAAATTTATTACAAATTTAGGTCACAACAACTATTTATTCTTTTTTACAAACTTTGCAATATTGATATATTACTTTTTTTATTTTTATAATCGAAAAAAAAATTATAAGTTAGCTATGGCACTTCATAGTGGAGTTTTTAATTATAAACTTAAAACTTTTCTTGGTTTGTTTGTGTTTTCTTTTTTTTCTTTAAGCTTAGATTATTTGATTTATGGGTCCTTTTCTTCAAAAAACTGGTGGTTAAGATTTTTCCCTTGGATGAGGTTAATTAATTATAAAGTTATTTTGAATGGTATTGATTTAAATAAGAAAAAAATTAAGAAAAAATCAATCACAAACATAAGTTTTATAGGAAGACTTGAAAGAGAAAATGATCCGGATTTATTTTTAGATATTTGCTTTTTAAATAAAAAAAATAAAAAGATAAAATTTAATATATTTGGTGATGGATCTTTAAAAAATGTAATAAATAAAAGAATTAATAACATTAAAATTTGGGGATGGGCTGATAAAAAAATTATTTATGCCAATACTGATATAACAATAATTACATCCCCGATAAATAATTTTCCTTATGTTGCTTTAGAGTCTAACTCTTATGGTATTCCAGTTATCACAGCTGCACAAGGAGATGTAAGAAGAATTATTAAGAATAATTATAATGGCTATATATTTGATCTTAGAACAAAAGAATCCTATAATAAACATCTAATGAATACATTAAAAAATTATAAAAGATTATCTAAAAATTCTTTTATTAATTCTAAAAAATTTAGTTCTCAAAAATCATGTCACCAGATTTCCAGATTTTTAAAAATAATGAATAACAATATTACTTAAAAAAATTTTTATTTAAGAAAAATATATAAAAAAGGGTAAATTATTAGAGAAAGTTATTTAAATAATTTATATGTTGTACGGAATAGATCAAAATGTATTAAGTTCACCTTACTCTTTCATAGTATCGATTATATTGTGCATAGGATTAACTAATTTTGGTTATCTAGTTCAAAAGTTTTTTTTTAATAGATTGATCCACATACATTTTGAAAAAAATTATATATTTTTTTCTCCATTAGTAGGCATTTATACAATTCTATTCCCATTATATTTATCTTTAATTTTTGAATTTAATTTTCAATATATTGTTAAAATTGCTTCATTATTATTATTATTTTCAGCATTAACCCTAATATTAAAAATAAAGAATTTAAATTCTGTAAGACTTATCTTTAAAAAAAAATCTATTGATCTTTACTTAATAATATTAATATTTATTTTACTTTTTTTAATTTCAGCATCTCCTATTACTCATGCTGATTCTATAGATTATCATTTTTTAGGTGCATTGGACCTTATAAATAATGGACATTTGAGTAAGGAAATTTTGCCAATGCATAAAAATCTTGTTTCAGTTGGAGAGATTATTATTGCAATCGGTCTATCTTTAAAAGCTGAACAATTTGGTGGTATTATGCAATTTTTGTCTTTGTTTAGCTTGATACCATTATTTACGAATGAAAAATTAAAAAAAAATTTATTATTATTAGTTTTAATATGTCCAATAACTTTCTTTTTAGTGAGCTCACCAAAACCTCAATTATTATTTTCAATCTCTACATTATTAATATTTATTTTTCTTACAGAAAAAGCCAATAAACTAAATTCAAACCAATTAAAAATTATTTTTCCATTAGTAATTTTAATTCTGTCTCTTAATTCATTAGCTAAATATTCATTTTATTTATCATCAACTTTATTAGGAATTTACTTTTTATTTATCAATTTAAAAAAAAAATTATTTCTATATTCAATTACTAGTATCGTACTAATTTTTAGCATAACAATTTTACCATACTGGTTATTTAGATATGTTTATTATGATACTCAATTTTTAGATTTAATAATTAGTCCATTACCTATAAATATCTATGGTTATAATGGTCTGCAAAATTTAGTTACAAGTGGCTCAATATCTAGTTTTAGTATTTTTTTTCCTAAAAGTTTAAAAGAATTTAGTACATCATATGGTCCTTTATTACTATTATTGCCATTAATTATTGATAGAGAGATTTTCAAAAATAAATTACCTGTTTTAATTTTATTAATTTTTTTTATTTCTGTAATTGTTTTTGGTGGAGTTCTTCCAAGATTCTTATTTGAGGGCTTTTTATGGTTAGTTTATCTAGTTTCTAAATACCCTAAGTATAATATCTTTTCAAATAAGATTTTACCAAGGCTGATCTACGTTCAATTGATACCAATTTTAATAATATATTCTTTTTTTATAATTACAATTTTTCCTGGATCATTGAATCAAAATTTTAAAGATAAAGTTATGAGACAAAACGCTAATGGTTATGAGTTATCACAATGGACAAATGATAAACTAGATGAAGAAGATATTTTATTAACAACACATAGATCATTGTCATTATTTAGTAACAAATCCTATGCTACTATATTCACTTGGTATGTAAAACCAAGTAATAAAAATTCTATGCAATATTTTGATTTCTTAAAGTCAAAAAAAATTAATAGAATTTTATTTTATGGTGAAGTTTTAGACAAAGATATTTTTGAAAAATGTTTAGGTAAAGAATTACATTATAAAAAAAATGTTGGAAGACATGTTGGGAGAAATCCTTTGAATGCAAAAAATTACTATAATGGTTGGATTTATGAATTCAATTATACTGAATTACCAAATTGTTTATTTTGATAATTTTAGAGGAAGTCCTTTTTTAAAATTATCAGAATAAATTCCCATGAATTGAGCATAACACTCCTTTGTATCACTTTTGTTAGTTAAATAATCTATGATTTTTCCTTTTTGAATAGAAAGGTTGAAATTATAACTTATAGCTTCTCTAGCCCAGCAAATTTTTTTTTCTTTATATTTGATGTTTACTAAATCATAAACAATAAACCATTGTAAAAAATTTAAAATTATCAATAAGTAAATTTTTTTTTTATCTAAATACTTAAAAATAAGTATATAAGAAAAAATTATAAAAGGATTAATGAGAAGAATTTTTGTTGGGCTAAAATAAAAAACAAAAATATTGATAAATATTATAAATATAAAAATAATATTATCTATTTCGGTAAATTTAATTTTTTTAATAATATTTTTAAAAAATAATAAAAATAGAAATGAACTAAAAACTCCAATAATTAGATAAATTTTATAAACAAAACGTGGAAATAATGAGGAGAATTCCATTTTAGGTCCACCGTACCAGCGGATAGAGTCATTTTTATCCATTAGAAAAGGAATTTCTAAAAAATTTAAAGAATAATTATGAAGATCAAACAATGGAATGAAGAATAAGAGTCCAATGATTGTTGTTACGAGTGAGGCAACAAAAAAATTTTTAAATTTTTTTTCTTTAATCTCATGAAAAAAAAAAATAACTATTGCTGGATAAATAAATGTTAAAAAATTAGGTCTACAGGCTATAGTCATTCCAAAAAAAACATAAGATAATAAATTTTTTTGGTTTTTTAAAAAATAAAATCCAACAGAAAGAAAAAATAAAGCGATTGGATAATCAATTGAATTTGTATTATCTAGAAGTAAATATGAATTTGAAATTATAAGTAGAATAAATAGATGTACATTTTTAATTTTCTTTAAAAAGGTACTGTAAAAAATAATTATTGATAAAAAAAATAATAAAAAACAAAAAATATTTGTTACACGAGTTCCTAAATTATAGGACATTATTCCTATTAGGAATTCTGGTATAGGATGTCCGTAAGCATTTCTAGATGGATTGTATCCCTCGCCATCCAATAAAAGTAAAAATGTTTTTATAACACTAAAACTATCAGCATCAGAAAAATTAGAACCTCTTGTGTAGGCTATATAAACTCCAAATAAAAATAATAAGGATGTGATATAGATATTATAATTATTTTTTTTAATATGCATGTTTAATTTTATATAAAAGGTTTTTCATATGTTTAAACAAAAATGGTATGATAGTTTTAATTGGGCTTAAATTACTTTTGTTATTATATATAGTTTTAATATTTATTTCTGTAATATTTTTTTCAAAAAAGGAAACATAAAATAATAAATCTTCCTCAAAGAAAAAATCTTTACTAATTCTATCTAAGTCAATTTTTTTTAATAGAGTAGACCTTATGCAAAGAAAACCATTAACGGCGTCAGTTATCTTATGGTTTGAACAACTAATTCTTGTTAAAAATGTTAAGATTAAATTTCCTAATAATCTAATTTTTGGAATTTTTAATAAATTTTTTTTCCCACCAAACCTTGTCCCCTTACAAAAATTAATATTTTTATTTTTAAATTTTCTTAAAAATTTCTTGATGTCATTAGGGTCATGTTGTCCATCACCGTCTATCTTAAAAATAATTTCATATTTTTTTTTAAGAGCATTTTTGAGTCCCAGAATAGTTGCACCACCGACACCTAGGTTTTTCTTTGAAAAAATTACCTCCACTTTTTTTTTGTTAAGTTTTTTTGCCTCTAAGCCAGATTTTTCTGGACAAGCATCATCAATTAAGAAAACTTTATCGATTAGTCTATAGTCAATTTTATTTAGTAAATTTTTAATTTCATTTTTAACTTTATAACATGGTATTATTACACAGATTTTTTTTATAGGTTTCATGAGAAAAAATTTTGAATTAAATTAAAAACTTTAATATTTTCAATTTTTTTTTTATTCAAATATATATTTTTATAAAATAATTCTCCATTAGGTATATGTTTGCCGGTGGTTTTTATAAATCTAATATTATTAAAAAAGCTAAGAAAATCATGATTAACATTATGTTTAAGTAATTTTTTTTTCTTTTCAAAAAATAATATGTTCTTAATATTTTTTTTTGTAAAATGATAAAAATTGTTTTTTTTTGACCTTATCTTTATTTTGCAGAATAAATTATTATTTTTGAGAATTTTGGTTTCGTATAATTGATAACCAAAAATATTAATTTTTTCTATTTTTTTTAGTTGTTTTTTAAGTGTGTTATTATTTTTAAAATTTAATATGGCACCATTAGTCATATCAGAGTGAAATTTACTAAATTTAACCCCATATGACCTTATAAATTTTTCTGGATTTATTGGTCTTAAAATAAATTCTGGTTTAATTTTCTTTTGACTAAATCCGTTATAAACAATTAGCGAGTCATATTGTTTCAGAATTTCAAAAATAATTTTTAATATGATATCAGCAAATAAAAAATAATCTTTCTCTTCCTCTTTATTGTCCCAATTATTATGTTGGAAGTGAGCTAAAGAGTTTAAAAAAATTAAAGAAAAATTAATTTTTTGATTTTTTGTTTGATTTTTAAATATATATAAAGAAACTATATCAAATAAAAAAAAAATAAAATAACTCCTAAGTCCCTTTTTTAAAAAAACTGAAAAAAATAAATTAAAATTTTTTAATAATTCTAAAATTATACCATTTTTAAAAATGTAAAGTGTTGTATTTAAAAAAAGTATAAAACTAATTTTATTTTTTTTTTCTGTATAATTTTGAGCATACATTCTAGCAAGTTTGTAAAAATTGCTAAGTTCATTTGGTTTTACGATACTTTGATTGTTCCAAGGGTCAGGCATGAATAATTTTATAAATTTTTTATTTGTGAAATTTGTATTCATAGGTCCCCAAATAGCTGAATTACATTTTTTATTTGATAAATGATCCCATATCTGACCAAATTTTTTTGGTATTTGTTCTCCAAGATTGTATATTTTGTGATCTTTGGACCTTTTACCAGTATTCATTGAGATATTTTGAACCCATGGATCTAAATCTTTATCTTGAACTTTGTCTAATGAATAAGTTTTAATATGTTTTAGGTCCAAAAATTTGATGATATTTTTGCAATTATATTTTTTTGCTCCATATTTCAAATATTCAAAACTAAATTCATTTAAATTTATTGCTAATAATTTTTTTTTAATCATCAATGTAATTTCCTTCATTTATAGATTATTATAATAGCAAAACAAATGTTAAAATTGCTTTATACTAGTTCTGAAAATCATGTGAACTTTGGAGTCTCTAAAGTAGTGGTCTCTTTAAATAATGAGATTAAAAAAAAAAAAATTATATCTAAATTTTCTAATGAAATTTTCGAATTTTTTCGATTTAGACCAAACATTATACATATTAATGGATGTTGGAAAGCAAGATTAGTTTTTTTTTTTATATTTTCTAAAATTTTAGGGATAAAAACTATCATTTCTCCACATGGTATGATGGACCCTGTTTCCTTAAAACAAAAAAGTTTAAAGAAAAAAATTGCATTAATGATATACCAAAAATTTATTTTTAAAAATTCAGACTTAATAATCGTTAATTCAAAAATTGAAAAAAATAATTTATTAAAAGCGGTAAAGAATATTTCTAAAATAATCATTATTCCCCACGGCATTCATATAGATAAAAAATTTAGAATTACTGAAAATAAAAAAGATGATATTAGATTTGTGTTTTTTTCAAGAATACATAAGTCAAAAAATCTAAATACATTAGTTAAGCTATGGAGAGAAAACTATTATTTTAAAAAATATAATCTTGATATATACGGTGAGATTGTTGATAAGAATTATTTTTCTGAACTCAAAATCAAAAATAGTAAAAATATAAATTATCGTGGAAAATTAAATAATAATATTCAAAAATGTTTATCTAATTATGATGTTTTTATTCACCCTTCTAAATCTGAAAATTTTGGCTTAGTTATCTATGAGGCCCTATCATCTGGTTTATATTTAATCTTAAATAAAAGATTAAAAAAAACATTTTTAGAAAAAAAAAAATTTGCAAAAAATATAGATTTCAATTCTCTTGAATTTAAAAAAGCGATTCAATATATTTTACAAAATAAAAAAAAGATAAAGAGTATATTTTATAAAAGAAAGTCATTTAACTTTGTAAAAAATAATTATAATTGGAAAAGAATCTCTGAAATTTATTTAAAAAATTATATAGAATTAATATAACAAATACTAATCATATTTTTTATAAAATAAATTTTTAATACAGAAAATAAATTAATTGAAAAATTTAAATTTTGTTTATTAAGAAATTACCTACAACAAGATTATCTAGATCAGTCCTTAAGATACAATTGATTGCTTGTTCTGGCGACATTACGATTGGTTCATTTTCATTAAATGAAGTATTGAGAAGAATTGGAACTTTTGTCAAATTATAAAAATCTTTAATTAAAATTGCTAGTTTTGGATTGGAAAATTCATTTACTGTCTGTAACCGTGCCGTCCCATCCACATGAGTGATTGCTGGCACAAATGATCTTTTATCTAATTTTACATCTGATATTGAAGACATGTATTGATTTTTATAGCTACTTTGAAACCATTCTTCTTGTTTTTCTTCAAGTATAACAGGTGCAAATGGTCTAAAAGACTCTCTCCTTTTAATTTTGCTATTTATTATATCTTTCATTCTTGGATTTCTCGGATCAGCTAATATAGATCTATTTCCTAATGCCCTGGGTCCAAATTCCATTCTATCTTGAAACCACCCAATAACCTTACTTTCACTAATTAATTTACTAACTTTTTTAGATAATTCTGCATCGTTGGCAATCAATTCAAAATTTAACTTATTTTTAAAAGACTGGTTATTAAGATCTTTAATTATTTCATCATTATGAAATTTTCTTCCAAGATATGGAGTTTTTAGATTATTGATATTTTTACTTTTCTTATATGCAACAACTAGGGCAGCACCGATGGCACCACCATTATCGCCTGGAGCATAATTAATATACACATCATCAAATAATAATTTATTTTCTGTTAACACTTTGTTAGCTGAAGAATTTAATGCACAACCACCTGAAAAAACAAGTTTATCTGAAAAATTAAATGAAATAATTTTTTTCAATATCTTATTAAAAAAATATTCATAAACTTTTTGAACAGAGGAGGCAAAATCTTTTAAAAATTCATCCTGATTTTTTGAATTTTTAATATTTTCTCTAAATAAATTTTCTAATTTTTTATTGTAAATCTGATCAATTAATAAATTTTCATCAGCTATGTATTTGTAGTTTTTTTTTTGATGATTAAAAAATTTTAGATTAAGCTCAATCAGTTTTTTAGAATGCTCATTAAAAAGATTTTTTTTTATTTTTTCAAAATATATTGGTTTTCCATATGCAGCTAAACCCATTATTTTGTATTCATCACCATAATTAAGATAACCAAGGAATTGTGTCATACCATGATAAAAAATACCTAATGAGTGTGGAAAAAAATTTTTTTTTATTATTTTTATTTCGTTTTCTTTACATTTAGCTATTGCACAAGTTACAAAATCACCTGATCCATCAATAGAAAGGCCATTAGATTTTTTAAATCCAGAGGGATAGTATGCTGAAGCAATGTGTGCTAAATGATGTTCAATAAAATTGAACTTAACATTTTTATTTAATTTAAAATGTTTGAATAATTCTTTTTTGATATTTATCTTTTTTAAAAATCTTATAGTTGATTGATTTGTTTTTATTGAGAAGTTTTTTAAAAAAAAAGTACTTTTTGGTATTAGATTACTCAACGGTTTAGTATTAAAAGCAAAATCAGTTATATCTGTTGAGTCTATATTTGCAATTTTTAAACATTCTTTTATCGCTTTAATTGGATATCCTGAAAAATGTTTTAGTCTGTTAAGTCTTTCCTCTTCAACTGCAGCAACTAGTTTTTCATCTTTAATAATACAAGCTGATGAATCTGCGTGATTAGCATTTATACCTACAATTATTTTCATAGTTAATATTTATATTTTTATAACTTATTTGAATTTTTATAAATTACGTGATTTTTTTCCCTAAAAAAAACTTTATCTTTGTTTTTTTAGTAATATTCAAGTTACTTTCATCACCAGGTATCATAAATTTTTTTTTAATACTTTTTTTTGTTATTTACTTATTTATTATTTGAAATTTATATTAATTACAGGGGAAATTTTCTCTACGAAACTACATTTTTCTAATATTTTGCTAAATATTTTAAAAAGTTTTTAGAATTATAATTAAAATATTTATTAATTTTATTTTCCTTTTTAACAAATTTTCTTGTTATAATTTTTAATGATTTTTGAAAATCATCAAAATCAATGTATGTGAACATATTTGTTTTAATTGATTTATCTAATTTTATTTTATCATTAGAAAAAATCTCTAATTTTTTTGATAAACAATCGAGAGCAAAAAAACTTAAATTATTTTCTTTAGTCATGATTGCAAATTTTGATATCTCAATAATTTTTAATGCATTGTTTCTACTAATTTTCCCAAAATTAATAATCTTTAAATTTGGATTTATATTTATAATTTTGTCTCCAATAACTGCAACTTTATAAGACTTTGCAATTTCTTGGATTATTTTTAATAAAAAGTTATTACCTTTGTTATTATTATTTCTATAATAAAAAATAATATCATACTTTTTTACTGAATTAATTGTTAAAAATTTAAAATTAAATAATAAAAAATTAAATATATAATTTTTTTTTTTTAAAAATTTTTTTTTAAATTGACTATGAGAAAATAAAAAATTCTTTTTTTGAGATTTTAAAACAAAAATACCAATATTTTTCAGAATTAAATATAGAATATTTTTTTTAGAATCTGTGCCAGTTATTGGTCCAAGTATTGTTTTTTTTGGTAATAATAAAAAAAGAAAAAAATTCCATATTGGTAAATAATTAATATAGCTAACCTTGTTTCTTAGAAGATGATACTTCCAAATTAAAATTATTCCCCAGTAAGGAGTGATATAATCATAAAATAAATTATTTTTTTTTGAAAAATTATTTATATTAATATATCTATAATTTTTATATCTAATTTTTATTAATTTTAAAAAGTTTCTTGCTAAAATCCCTTCACCAGAATTTTTTTCTATATCATTAGCCCAATAATAAAATTTTTTCATCTATTCTTTTACCGAATATTTCAAATAATAAATGCTAACTATGAAAATGAGATAATCAATACTATAAATAGCAAATGATGTTTCTAGTAATGACCTCATATAAATTATTATTAAAATAAATAATGATGCGCTATAAAATAAGTTTTTTCTCAAATTTTTTGATACAAAAAATTTTACAAAAAAATTTAATCCTTTCAGATAACATCCAAGTATAAAAACAGCACCTAAAATTCCTCCACTTAACCAAGAGTATAAAAAAGCATTGTGCATAGATTGATTTATGTAAATTCTATCCGCTTGAGAGCCATATCCCTTAAGTGGGTTTGTCTTTATTTTATTTAAAGTCGTTTTCCAATTTTCAAGTCTTCCTGATGTAAAATTATTTAAATTGTCATAATTTTGCTGTCTTAAAACAGAATTTTTTGCTGACCGCAAAACGTCTTGTGAATTAAGTTTCTTTAAATTTACTGTAATTTTTTCCTCATTTTTATAATTAACTTTTTGAAATAAATCATAACTAAAATTAATCATTAAAGGTGCTATTAATACAAATAAAATAATTATTTTGTTTTTTATAATTTCTTTGTAATAAAAAAATATTATCAAAAAATTAATAATTAAAAAAATGAATGAAACAGTTCTTGATTGAGGCACTATCGTAGTCAATGCAAAAAAACCAATAAAACTTAAAAAAAGTTTATTTTTTTTGTCTTTATGGTTAATTAAAAAATATAAATATAAAAATGCAAAGATTACCAGAGATAATCTGGCAATACCTGATGACCTTGGTGGATTTTTAATGCCAAAATATGATTGATCACTTCCCATTACCCCATAAAAATGAATAGTTCCCTCGTATTGAGTTAGTTGAAAAGTTGCTAGTGAAAAATATACTGAAAAAGCTACAAATATAATAAAAATAGTTGTTTTAAATAAAAATTTAATCTCAGTTTTTTTCACAATTGCGACAATAAAAAATAATACTAGAAACATATATACAGGCCAAAAAAAGTTTGTTTTTGGGTTTTCATTATTAAATAAATTAAAAATAAAGTACGAAATGATGAAGACAATAAATATGATAGTTTCTAATTTAATTAATGCTTTATAATTAATCTTTATTACTAAAATAGAAATAAAGATTAAAATCAAAGGTAACAATAATCTTATTTTAGAAACAAGGTTAAAATCTTCTAATTCGCTTGGGTTTAAATTAATACTCAAGAAAAAAGAAAACCAAATGAATAAAAGATAAATTTTTCTAAATTTTATGTCATCTATTAAGAACTGAATATAATCTTTAATCATTTTTTTTTATAAATAGATAAACTAAAAGATACAAAATTATTGAAATAATTAATGTTAATTCTGAATTATTAGTTAATCTTAGAATCGTATAAGGGCATATTGTTAAGATTAATGTAACTTGCCAAACATAACTTAATTTATTTTTAATTAGATAGTGGTGTAAGTGTAATTTATCCGGATTATAAATTTTTTGTTTTTTAAAAATTCTCTCTATTGTCACTCTTATCATATCAATTCCTGGGATGAATAATAAAAATAAAATTTCATCAGCATAAATTGTTTTATAAATGTTGTAATCACCGATAAGAGAAATTGCAAAAAAAGTTGATAAAATGCTAGAACCAGAATTTCCTAAAAAAATTTTTCCTTTTAGATTATAAAAATAAAGTATTATCAATACGATGGTAGTAGTGAAATATACTAAATTAGGGTTTTTTATAAAAAGTATAAGTATCCAATAGATCGATATTGATAGTGATACACCGTTATAACCATCTATAAAATTTAATGCGTTATATAAAGAAAAAAAACAAAATAAGGTAAATAAAAAAGAAAAAATATTTAGATGAATTATCCTGCTAGAGTATTTAAATTGAAGCTCATTAATTAAATAATTTTCATCAAATAACAATAATATTATTAAAGTAAGAATTATTAAAAACGTTTTTATTTTTGGACTTAGTGTTTGAATATCATCCCATAAACCTATTAAAAAAAAAATTGTGTAAATGATAGTTAATGTTAAAAAGTTAATAGAATTAATTTCTCCAAATAAATAAAAGCAATAATTTATAGGAATTAAAGTTACAAATAAACATAATCCTCCTAGCAAGGGCGTTGGGATGTGATGAATTTTTCTTTTATCAGGATAATCATTTAATTTAAATTTAGATGATATAATTTTTCTTCTTGATAAAATAATAAAATTTATAAGAACTAATGAAATTAAAATTAATAAAGTATCCAAAGTTAAAGAACTGATAAAATTAAACATAATACTTATTATTTATTTTTTATAATTAACATTTTATGTTTTGAATTATTAAATATAGATTTGTTATAATATTCAAATTCAATTAATTTAAAATTAAAATTACCTTTTAAATTTAAAGTTAGTTCTTTGAAAAATTTCGAATTATTAATTTTCTCAAATTTTTCTTGAAAGCATATTATTGAATATTTAGATTTTTTTATAATTGGAATAAATTTTTTACGAAAATGAAAGGGGACTTCAGATAGAGACCAATTAGCCATAAATAAATCAATTTTTTTATTTTTTGAAATGGTTCTTAAATCATTAATCTTATTAATCAAATTTATACCCCTTTTTTTAACATCAAAATTTGGGTTATATCCATTCATATTTAGGTAATAATATTGAAGTAAATTAACTTCATACATATCATAAATGTAATATTTAATTTTTTTATCTATTCTTTTAAAAATTTGTGCCATACAACCATAGCCTCCACCAAGTTCAATAATATTTTTAAATTTACTAAAATTTTTTATCTCGCTATTTGTAATAAACTTTTTAAGTAAATAAACTTGTCTTATTCTATTGCCACTACTTAAGGGGTATAAAAAATATCTAATAGGATTACCTATATCGTTCTCTTTTAATAAATGTTTCCAAAATTTCCAATTTTTGTCATTTTTTAATTCTAGTAATTCGTACAAAATAAAAAATCTATTATGTATAAAAAAAATATTTTGTAATAGAGAATTTCTCAAAAATTCATTTAATTTTTTTTGATTAATTATATTTATAATTTCTTTAGAAAGTTGAGAATGAGTCTTTAATCTTGGATTTTTTTTAAATAAAGTATTTAATTTTTCTTTCAAAAAAAATGAAACTCTCAAATGTTTTGATTTATCGTAAGTATTTCTCTTTAAGTAGTAAAAAGTTAATTTGGCACTAATCTTTTTTAATAATATTTTTAACATGTTTTTCTTTAAAAAATTCGTTTGTTATATTTTCCATTAAATATTCATTTTTAAGTGAAATGTTTCTATGTATTTTATGTTTGTTTTTTAATATTCTATTTATAATCTGAAAAAAATCTTTTTTTTTTGCAATAATTGAAATATTTTTTTTTTGTTTTGTGAATATAATACCCTCAGCTCCTTTAGGTGTAGATAATATTCTTGAACCTATAGACATTGCTTCTATAATTTTAATCCGTGTTCCGGTACCTTGATCTAATGGTACAAGCACAATTTTTGAGTTATAAATTAAATTTAATAACTTTGCTTTAGAAACAACCCCGGCATTTATTAAAAATTTCTTCTTTTCATTATATCCACCACCAGTAAGTATTAGTTTTACATTTGGATACTTTTTAACAATTTTGGGCATTAAATTTTTTATAATAAAATCAATTGCTAATTTATTAGGAAAATATTTATAAGAACCAGAATAAATTAAATATTCAAAGTTATAGATTTTCTTTTTTTTAAACTTAAGAATTTTTTTTGATATTCCATTTTTCAAATTTATACAATTTACACCATATAATTTTTTAATTTTATTAATTTCTATTTTTGACACTGATGTTGCTAAATCAGAAAATTTAAAAACAAAATTTTCTAATTTTTTTGACACAAACGCTACAAAGTATGAAGACATCATTTTTCTAACCTCATACTCAATGCTATGAGAGTGATAAATAATTTTGGTTTTTGGAGAAAACAATTTAATTAAAATTATAGATATGAAGCTATAACCAATCCAGCTTGGACCCTCTATCACTATTATATTATTTTTTGATTCTTTGAAAAAATTTAAAATTTTAATAATAGTGAATGGCAAACATAATAGTTTAAGTATAGGCTTTTCTTTAATTATTTTTGTAGTTTCAAGATCTTTATTTTTCTTATTTATTAAATGAGATATTTGAAAAATTTTTTTTTTACCAGGCCAACATAAAAATAAACTTCTGATAACTTCAGCTGATCCCATATTTGTTGGTATTACAGGAAAAAAACATAAAAAAGCAGTTCTCATTTTATTAATTGTTTAAAAAATAGAATTAGATTGTAAACAACCAGTATAGTTAATGAGATAAAAAAATATTCATTTGCATACAGACTAACCATCAGATTTATTAATATTATTATTAAATTTATATAAATTTTATATATTGAAATTATTTTATATTTTATTTTCTCTATTCTAAAAATTAATAATATAAATTCTTTAATAAGTAAAACAAATGCAATGAATGTTAAGTTATTAAGTTTTATTGAAACAAAAAATAAGATTATTAAGAATGGAAAGATAAAATAAAGTTCAAGAAGTGTATTATATTTTATTTTTTTTTTACCTTCAAAATATACTATTAGTAAATGAGATATACCTGAAATCCATGAAGTAATAAGAAATATTTTTGTTAAATCTAAAATTTCATTTGTATATTGATTTTTTAACCAAAAGCTTAGTAGCCAATTTAAATAAGGAAAAATAAATAATAATATAAGAGGTATAAAAAAACTAAAAATTTTAATTGAATAATTAAAACTTTCTGTTTCTTTTCCAAATGAAATTTCTGGAAGCAAAACTGCTGAGATACTCTTTGAAAAAATAGTGATTTTACCTGCTAGTTGATAGGGAATACTATATATGGCTAATGCGATAGGCCCAATAAATATTTTTATCAAATATTTATCCAAAAGATCATAAATTTGAATATTTAAAAAATGTAAAATATACCATTTAGAATATTTTTTTAATTTTAAAGAAAAATTATACTTTTTCCTTGATATGTTGTTATTAAGAAATTTTTTTAAGTATATTGTTATTATTACTATAGTGAAAAATTTCAAAATTATAGAAAATTTGATTAACTCATAAAAATCAATATTTTCTATATACAATAAGGCTATGGATGGAATGTTTAATGAGAGTGTATAAAAAATAAAATTTGCAATTGATAGTAACTTAAAATTTTTTAACCCTTGTAAAATACCCTCTAAGTTTAAATATATTATCGTTAAAGATAATCCAGCAATTATCAATAAAGAGAATTTATAATTATCTAGGAATAAAATTATACTTAATAGTATTAAAAAAATAATAAAAGTTATTTTAAAAGAAATTTTTAAACTTTGAATAATTATTTGATTTACATTCTTTTTTTTTGCTATTTCTATTGCTGTGATTTTATTTATTCCTAGATTTAATAAAAGACCAAAAGAAATAACAAAATGGAAAAAAATATAATTTCCATAATCTGATTTTCCATTTACTTGTAAGTGTATTGGTATTGCCAGTAAGGCAAGAACAATACCAACTATAGAAGGTAATGATAAAATAGAACTATTTTTTAATAAATTTATTTTTTTTTGGGTATTAGTTATTTTTTTAAAATTAATTTTCTGATTAGACATTTATATAAAGTATAAAAGTTTTGTAATTTAATTAAATATAATAGCTATTTAAAAATCTTATATAATTAATTCTTATATTTTTAATTCCTCAAAATAGACTTATAAAATTATCTGTTTTAGTGATTTATGCAAAATAATTAATTTTATGATTTTTTTATAAAAGCAAACAATTTTTTCAATAGATTATATGGGTAAAAAATAACATAACTCAAAAAAAGATTAAAATTTAAGTCTCTTATGTTCAATATTTTAAATAATATATAATAATAAGATCCATAGGCATAAAGTTTGCTTAGTTTATTTTCTTTTAAAAATTCTAAAAAATACTTTTGATTTTCTTTCCAAGCATTTATTTGTGTTTTTCTATCCTCATTAAATGACTTAAAATCATTATCAAATTTTATAACATTCATTTTTTTAAATAAATTTATAGTTTTTAAATTTAATGCTTCAGCAATTGATATATAAAAATTTTCAATTATGCCCCAGTCATACTGTTTATAATTTTTAGTTATATCTTTAAATCTAATAGCTTTATCTTTTGATATTTTAAAAATAATTAGATCAATTCCATAATGAGGCCAATAGTTATTTTTGACAATACCATTAGTAATATGAATGTTTGGATAAACTAGCGCGCAAAATTCTTTTTCTTTAATTTTGCACATTTCAGCAAAAAGTTTGTTTGGAACCACTATATCAGCTGAGGAACAAACTAAATATTGAAAATCACCGTTGATATATTGTGTTAAGGCATTATTTAACATCAAAGAGTTTGAATATTTTTTTCCTTCAGGCAAGCTCTTCTTTGGTATATTCAAAAAATGGTTTTTTATTTCTTTTTTTTGAATAAATTCTCTAACATTTGACTCATCAAATTGAGTTAAACTAAAAGTAATATCGAAATCTAAACTAACAATTGAGTCTACGAAAATACTTTGAAAAAAGTCATTAATTTTTGATTTACCTATAGGTCTAAATGAGACAAGCCAAAGAGCTTTCATAATAGGTTGTATAATAGACAGTTTTTCAATGAGATCTATGATAAATTAATTCTTAAATATTTAAATTATTTTATTAATTATTTCTTGTTAAATAATAATAATAATCTAAAAGAAGTTGATGAAAATTTTAGTTGCAGGCGCAGGTGGTTTCATTGGTGGTCATCTTGTTAAAAATCTTTTAGAAGAGGGCCATGAACTTGTATGTGCGGATCTAAAACCTATAGAATATTGGTTTCAAACCTCAGAAAAGAGTAAAAATTTTTGTCTAGATTTAAAAGAGTATGAAAATTGCCTTAAAGTTACAGAAGGTGTTGATTATATTTATAACATGGCTTGTAACATGGGTGGAATGGGTTTTATTGAAAATAATAAAGCTGAGTGTATGTTGTCGGTTTTAATTAATACAAATTTTTTAAGAGCTAGCCTAAAAAACTCTGTTAAAAAATATTTTTTTTCATCAAGTGCTTGTGTTTATAATGCCTCAAAGCAAAAAGAAATTTTTGTTGAAGGGTTGAAGGAAGTAGATGCGTATCCTGCGGATCCTGAAGATGGATATGGATGGGAAAAGCTATTTAGTGAGAGAATGTGCAGACATTTTACAGAGGATTTTGGATTACAAACAAGAGTTTTGAGATATCATAATGTATATGGACCAGATGGCACTTATGATGGAGGCAGAGAAAAAGCGCCCGCTGCTATTTGCAGAAAAATAGCTAATGCAAAATTACAAAAATTGGACACTATTGATGTTTGGGGAGATGGGAAGCAAACAAGGAGCTTTATGTATATTGACGACTGTATACATGGAACTAAGATGGTTTTTAATTCAGATAAAACTGACGTATATAATCTAGGTAGTGACGAGCAGGTTTCTATCAATCAGATGATTGATATTATAGAGGATATTGCAAATCATAAAGTTAAACGAAATTATCAATTAGATAAACCAAAAGGTGTAAGAGGCAGATCAAGTGATAATCAAAAAATTTTTAATGATTTTAACTGGAGTCCAAGTGTAAAATTGTATGATGGGCTAAAAACTACATATAGCTGGATATATAATCAAATTATCTCAGGAGAAAATACTAAGAAATTTACTCAAAGCTATTAGTTTATAGATAAAATGTAATGCAAATAACTAAGGAGAAATTTTTAATATTTTTTCCATCAGCTCTTATAGCACTAATTCCGTTGTTTCTAATCACAGGACCTTTTTTAAGCGATCTTTGTGTTCTATTAGTTGGAATTATATTTATTATAAACCTTTATATTGAAAAAAATTTTGCTTTTTTAAAAAATAAATTTTTTTTTATTTTCATAATTTTTTTTATTTACCTCTTATTTAACAGTGTTGTGAAATATTATGATATTCACAATTTACGTACATCAATAGGATATTTAAGATTTGGAATTTTTTTTATGGGTGTTTTTTATTTTTTAGAAAAAAAACCAGAAATTATCCAATGGTTATTTTTTGTTTTTTTATTTTGTTTTTCAATATTAATTATAGATGGGTTCCTTCAATATTTCATAAAGACAAATTTTTTAAATGCACCAACAATGGATGGTAGAATAAGCAGTCTATTTGGCTCCGAATATATTATGGGTAGCTATTTAAGTAGAGTCTTTCCAATTTTTTTAGGAGTAACTATTTATTTGTATAAAGATAAAAGAAATTATATTTATTTAATTTCAGTAATATTTATTCTCGTTGAGGTATTAATTTTTTTAAGTGGTGAAAGAGCGGCTTTTTTCTTTAATACTTTATCAGCAATATTTGTAATGATAATGATTAAAGACTTTAAATTAATAAGACTTTTTTCATTATCTGTTTCATTAATTATTATTATTCTAGTTACAAATTTTGATAATTCAGCTAAAAAAAGAATTTGGGATGAAACAATAAGTCAAATTGGATTTAAAACAGAAAAAATAAATTTATTTTCTGTTGTACATGAAAGTCATTATAAATCTGCTTATAAAATGTATTTAGATAATAAGATTATTGGTATTGGGGTTAGAAATTTTAGAAATTTTTGTAATGATGATAGATATAATGAAGAAAACGAAAGATCTTGTAGTACTCACCCACATAACACATATGTTCAAATTTTAGCTGAGACAGGTCTAGTAGGATTTTGTTTTATTTTAGGTTTATTTATTTTTTTTGTATACAAAACTATTTATCATCTTAAAAATGTAATCTTTAGGAGAAGCTATTATTTTAATAACTTAGAGATTTGTTTATTAGCTTCAATTTTAATTTCAATTTGGCCATTAGCTCCTACAGGTAATTTTTTTAATAACTGGATTTCTATTGTTTATTATTTACCAATAGGTTTTTTTATTTGGAGCTTAAATAAAGATAAGAAAAAAACTAATATTTAAGCTTTGACATACTTTGCAAAATCTTTATAAGTCTCCTGCCTGGTGATTATTGCAAAAGTGTAATACCCGATCCCATACCGAACTCGGAAGTCAAGCCTTTTAGCGCCAATGGTACTTTGTCTTA
>MDSV01217958.1_pt1 | contig 50289 bp, 42 predicted proteins | sample 810851 | NCBI WGS metagenome assembly MDSV01 (sample SAMN05326640, study PRJNA326480) | marine metagenome | isolation source: seawater | place: Atlantic Ocean: North East | collected 2012
CGCTCATATACGGGCAGTAGGTCGGCCGGGCCCATGAAGAGAGGTTCCCGCGCTTGGAAGAAGCGAGGGCAGCAGCGCTGGAAGTGGCGTAAGAAGAAGTTGAGAAGGAGAAAGGCCGCTCGAAAAAGAGCTAAGCAGTAGTCTTTTTCGGCGGATTATCGTCTTTTCACATACTATCGCATGGATCCGTCATAATTCATTAGATGTGGCTTTTGAGTAAACGTAATGTGTGGAATGGGAATTCGGCGAAGACGCCCATTGGGGGCTTGCAACGTTCATCCAAAGGAGTTCCGTCAACCAGTGGTTAGTCCTGTCACAGAGACATGGGTGCTGGAAGATTACAATATTAAAACGATGCAAACAAACAATTAGGCGCATAATTGAAATCAGGTGCATCAATGGAACCTCATGGTGGGCATCAGGGAGTACTCTGAAACTGATCGGTCATGGACTACACTATTCCTAGTGGGAATTGTATTCGCAGTTTGCATTCTCCTAATTTATGTGAGTGGTGATTTCTCAGAGAATGATATTTCCAACATATCCTCCTCCAGATTTCTCTCCACCCCTGCAATCGGCCTCTTCAGGACATTGGCTTCATTGGTATGCATCTGTACCATTGCATCCATTGTTCTAGATCCCAAGGGAATGACCTACAACCTCCTTGACTATAAGACCAGAATATACGGTCCGAAGAGAATCACTGGTACCACTAGATTGTCTGCATTCACGATGTGGAGCTTCGCCTTGATGGGAGTCTACTTCGCAGTATCCTCGTTAAGCTCATGGTCATACCATTTCGGATGGGGTTTCAGTGAGATGGTGGTTGAACTGGTTCCAGCTCTTTTTGCATCTGCCATTGCTTCGGCCTTTCTGGTTACTACTACAGTTACCTACCTGCTGATTCCAGAGGCAAATTCGAGGAGTGATGACATAAGTCACTACTTCAAGTGGGACAGTCAGTTGATGCATAATGGGAATGTGATCTTCATATTGGCGGAGTTGGTTTTTTCCGATATCTCATTGAGTCTTGACCATATCTCATTTCCAGTAGTTTTCGGATGCACATATGTACTCTTCTCAGCATTCAATGCCAAAAGGTCGGGCATATACTTCTATGACTTCATAGATCCTAGGTTGAACGGCTCGCACATCATACACATGGTACTACTCGGAGTATTGTCTCTACTGTTTGTTCTCGCTGTAGCGATACAGGAGATTGAAGAATTAAACATCTGGGCGTACTTAGTCGTCATTTCCGCTATAGCTTACCTAGTCACGACCTTCAGTAACCCATCAGAGAAGGGAGACTAGATCATTGAGTGCCTCGACTGGGTCCGAGGACTTGGTAACCCCACTGGCCAAAAGAACTCCCCTGACACCGAGTTCCATGGCCCTAGAAACATCTAGGCCGGATTTTACCCCGGCGCCACAGAGGACTCCGACCTGATCACTAGTCTCCATTACTGCAGAGGCAGTTCCTGACACTATTTCTGGGTCGGCTGAAGTAACTGAGATATCTCCCCCAATGAGCTCGGGAGGCTCGACAGCAACATAATTCGGCACTAATGCAGCGAGTGCCCTAGCCTCATTGATGTCAGCGGCGCATGCGCATATCTCGAAGCCTTCGGGAACTTGATCGAGCAACATCGCAACGTGCTCCAGACTCACCTTGTGCTCTGCATGATTGATCAGGGTTCCCTTGGCCCCCCTATGTATGGCTGTCTCGGGATGAAGCCAACCGGTGTTGGAACCAAAACCAATAGGATCCAAATGCTGGCACCAAACTTCTAGATCAGGGGCCGCTTCGACGACCTTGGAAAGGTCCAGAGCCGAAACAGCGGCCACTAGTCTGGCATCAGTATCAATGGACTCCATAGCTCGTGCTAAGGCCTCAGCGGAGAATCCCTGGGAACCCTCGTAAGTCTTGAAATTGACAATAATTAGAGTATCACTCACGTTTGTGGGAGAGGACAGAGAGATTTGAACTACTCCCAAGAAATATTAGGGAAATGTATGGAGGGGGGCCTATTTGGAAATCTCATTGTATTTTTGAGAGAGTTTCTAATAGTGACGTGAAGATAACCTTGGCGCCTAGTGGAGGGACAGCCATTCCTATTTGTTTTCTGACACTAGTAGCCCCTCCGATAAACTCGTAATCATCAGGGAATGTTTGAATTCTAGCTCGCTCCCTGTTTGTCAATGCACGATTCTCGGTCCAGTGATATCCATGAGTTCCCCCTCCTCCAGAACCGGTGATGGTATAAGCCGGAAGTTCGGGATTCATTCTTCTGTAGATATTCGATAGTCTCGCCCCCTTTACGTTTAGTCTGAGTCGAACGGGAATATCTTCTGACCATGCGTTATCTCCTGGTTTGATGTAACTGAGGCGTTCCTGGGTACTACTCCTCAGAGGTCTGATTTCATTATTGGGTGCATCGGAAGGTATCATTGGATTGTGCAACGCTTCATAACAAGTGACTGGATTTTCTTTCGAAGACGGTTCTGGATGTAGGAATTCCAATCCGATATCTCTCCTAATCCCGACAATTATGTATCTATGACGCATCTGAGGCACGCCGTAATGCTCGAAGAAGTAGTGATTTATGTATAAGTCATAACCAGTTCCTGCATTTTCTAGATCTGTGGTAATTTTTTCCCACGCCTTTCCTCCGTTTGCCCCTTTTATTCCGCTAACATTTTCAGCTACGAAGGCCATGGGATTATGGCTCTCTAGTACATTAACACCATACTTGTAGAGCATTCCAAAATCTCCATCTAGGCCCTTCTTTTCTCCGACTACACTGTAATCGTTACAGGGGAAACCAAATGCAAGAATGTCAATTGGAGCGAGTGCTTTGATATCTAGATCTTTGACATCGCAATGGAAAACAGAATTAGTCGATTTGGGGCAGATATTCCTTCTGTATGTCTCGCAACTATCTAAATCATAGTCACTGGCCCATTGGTGAGAGATCCCATAAAACTCATTCTTGGATGAAAATGAAGCCATAGAAGCTCCAAGGGACATGCCCCCTGGACCACAAAATAACTCCCCCATTCTGAATTGCATGATGTTACGTCGAATTGTCGGGGGGTACTTAGTGGAAACGGAATTCTGAATTGGTATATTTGCGGCGTATGTTGAGTTTCTTAGAGGCTTTATTTTTGGTGTGCAACTAAAATTCCATTCATGACGGAGTTAGGGGGTACTATCGCTCCCTGACCAACTATACATCCTTCTAGTATCGCACCCCCTCCTATCTGGGCACCATCGAGAATAACGGAGTCTCTGATTATGGCTCCCTCGGATACCATCGCCCCTGTGCCGATAGAGCAATTCTCCACTGTGCCCTCACAAATTGAACCGATGCCGAACCAAGACCCTTGTTCGCGATGCCCACTTGAGAATCGATTATTATCGATGCAAACCCTAGCCGCCTCAATGAATGAGGAAGGGGTCCCAGCATCAACGAAGTAGCCATCGAAAGCCAAGCCAGCCATCTTACCCGACTCGGCAATCTCTGGAAAAACCTCTCTCTCCATGCTGAATTTACCATTTGGGAGTGAATATAGAACATCTCTCTCGATTATTGAGCAACCTGCATTTATGAGATTTGAAAACTCGGTCCCCTTCTCTGGTTTCTCTTGGAATCTCCTTATCATTCCAGAGTCATCTAGGTCGCAGACTCCGAACCTACTAGGGTCCTCGACCTCCCAGAGCGAAAGGGTAGCTTTGGCCGAGGTCTTATGGTGATGAGCAATTAGTGACCTTACATCTACACTAGATATCAGATCCCCGTTAAGGATGATCACCGGACCATCCCCTATCAGCTTGGGAATAGCATGAGCGACAGCCCCCCCAGTCCCTAGTGGACTGGATTCGACAGAAAGTGAAACTTCGTATGGCGCGACCCCCGATTCAGAGAATTCGACTATCTCATCGAGACCGTATCCAGCTGCGACGACCACCCTATCGATCAAATCATCTGGGACGCATTCAACGACTCTTTCCAAGAGTGATTTATCGAGGATATGCAATAGTGGCTTGGCCCTTCCCTCCGTCAGAGGGCGCAGTCGAGTACCCAAGCCACCGGCCAGTACCAGTACGTCCATGACCTTGGGGGATAGTGAAACTGTTTGAGCACTTCGTGTCCTTGACTGAGTTCTTGCTATCGCATCCTTCAAAGACGGGATGCGAGTGGAGGGGTTGTAATATGAACATCCACGAGTACCAAGCAAAGGAAATGTTCCGTGAATTCGGAGTCAGAGTTCCTGAAGGGATCCACTGTAAAAGTGTCTCAGAGGCACTAGCCGCGTATGACTCCCTAGGGTCCAGAATAGTGGCTGTGAAGAGTCAGATTCATGCCGGAGGAAGGGGCAAGGGGACCCTCTATGACCCCGAAACTGGCATTGAGGTCATGAAGGGCGGTGTGAAAATTGCTTTCTCGCGAGAAGATGTGGAAGAGTTCTCAAAGAATATTTGCGGCAATAGGCTTGTGACTAAGCAAACCGGTCCGAATGGAAAGATTGTCAGTAACATGTATGTTGAGTCTGGATGCGACATAGATCATGAATTCTATCTCGCGATACTAGTAGATAGGGACGAGAAGTCTGTACTCGTGATGGCATCAACTGAAGGGGGCATGGACATCGAGGAGGTAGCAGAGAACACCCCTGAGGCGATACACAAGATATGGGCAGACCCCTTGAATGGCCTAGACAGAAATGACTGCCTCTCACTATCTAGGTCCCTGGGACTATCTGGAGATTCTGCTAGTCAGATGATGGAAATGCTAGAGTCCCTCTACTCGATGTTCATCGATAAAGACTGCTCAATGATAGAAATCAATCCTTTGGTTAGAACAAAGACTGGTTCTATGGTAGCCCTGGATGCGAAGGTTGGATTCGATGAGAATGCTCACTTCAGGCATCCATGGAGAGCAGGAGTAAGGGATCTCTCAGAAGAAGAGGATGTTGAAATTAGGGCTAATGACCTAGGACTGTCATATGTCAAGCTGGATGGCAACATTGGATGCCTAGTCAATGGGGCTGGACTCGCCATGGCATCTATGGACGTCATCAAACTCTACGGGGGCGAGCCTGCCAACTTCCTGGATATAGGGGGGGGAGCTACAAAGGAGTCGATCACTGCCGCGTTCCGAATCATATTAGAGGACGAAAATGTGGAAGGGATACTAGTCAATATTTTTGGAGGGATAATCCGTTGCGATATGGTGGCCAATAGTGTTATTGAAGCTTCCAAGGAGATTGGTCTTGAGGTGCCTCTTGTGGTTCGTTTCTCAGGTACTAATCACAAAGAAGGGAAGGCAGTATTGGATGAAAGTGATATCTCCGTCCATACTGTAAGCACGCTATCTGAAGGAGCTAGGAGAATAGTAGATTCAATCGGGGGTGACAATTGATGGCCATCTGGATTAACGATGACAGCAAAATTCTGATTCAGGGGATAACTGGCAAACAAGGTACTTTTCATGGCACTAGAATGATCCGTTATAATACAAATGTCGTAGGAGGGGTCACTCCCGGAAAAGGTGGACAGATGGTCGATTTGGAGGGGATAGAGGTACCTGTATTCAATAATATGGGAGAGGCTGTTTCCAAGACAGGGGCTAATGTCACTGTGATATATGTCCCTGCTAGATTCGCCGCTGGAGCCATCCATGAGGCAGCTGAAGCCTTCAACGAGAATGGTGGCGGGTTAATTGTCTGCATTACAGAAGGCATACCCACTTTGGACATGATTAGGGCCGTAGCTAAAGTGAATGAGTTTGATGGAGTGAGGCTGATTGGCCCTAACTGTCCAGGAATAATTTCCCCTGGCCTAGATGGAGGATGCAAGGTTGGAATAATGCCTGCATTCATCCACAAGAAGGGGCGGATTGGAATAGTTTCTAAATCGGGGACTCTCACTTACGAGGCTGTTGCTCAGACTATGAGCGTTGACGAGGGGCAGACTACATGCGTGGGAATCGGAGGAGATCCAATTAGTGGTACGGGCTTCATAGATTGCCTACAAGCCTTCGAGAATGATCGTGAAACTGTAGCAGTTGTGATGATTGGTGAGATCGGTGGTTCTGCCGAAGAGGAGGCCGCAGAGTGGGTTGCGGACAATATGAGTAAGCCGGTCATAGGATTCGTCGCTGGATCAACTGCCCCGCCCGGAAAGAGAATGGGGCATGCTGGCGCCATTATCTCAGGGGGGAAGGGCACTGCCGCAGAGAAGTTCGCGGCTTTCGAGAGAGCGGGCATATATGTGGCCAGAGACCCCTCTGAGATTGGGCAAGTCCTAGTTCGGGCATTAGTCGAAGCTGGATTGCGAGAGTCTTAGGTGTGTGGTGCCTTACGCATCGATAGGGAGATATCATGGCTGGCCTAGATTCGTTCAATGATAAACTCCTTGAGGGCACATCGAGATCTTTCTATCTCACACTGAAAAGACTGCCGGGAACGGTAAAGGGTCAGATTGGCCTACTATATCTCCTAGCGAGAATTTCCGACACCATTGCAGATTCGGGAGAGGGCAATAGGGATGTTCTCCTTGGGCTCTTAGAGGACTACAACAATAGGGCTCAGGGTAAGTCTGATTCTTTGCCTGATTTGACAGCTCTTTCCGAAGTTCAGAGTAATCCTGCTGAAGCTTCCCTACTTCTTGCCGCGCATGGCCCTTTAGACCTTCTAGACAATTCCTCGGAAGTCGACAGGGGTTTAATCAGAAATTGTCTAGACATCATAATCAGTGGTCAAAGAATGGACTTAGAGCGATTCTCTGGAGAGGTAGAAGGATCAATTTTGGCCTTGGAAAGATATGAGGAAATGGATGACTATGCCTACAGAGTTGCGGGTAGTGTGGGCGAGTTCTGGACTGCGACATGCCTTGAGCATGCTTTCGAAGTAGCCCCCGAAACTAGAGATGAAATGATGGAGACGGGAGTGAGATTTGGTAAGGCCCTCCAACTAATCAATATCCTCAGGGATATTCCTGAAGACCTAGGAATTGGACGTTGCTATATCCCCTCGGAGGATCTAATGAAAAGTGGCTTGAGGCCAGAGGATCTGCTAGATCCTAAAAACATGGATGCATTTAGGCCACTATTTGACACTTATTTGGAGAGAGCGGAGGAGCACCTGCAAGAGGCAGTTAGGTACATTCTCATGCTCCCTCACAACCAATACCGGCTCAGAGGCGCTTGTATGATTCCCGTAATCATCGGACAGAGGACTCTACGACTTCTTCGAACTCACAATGTCCTTGAGGGGGAAAATAGGGTCAAGGTTCCTAGAAAGGAGATAAAGGGGATAATTAGGAAGGTCATAATGAGTATTCCTTCTAGGAAGCTGACGAAATCCCTATTGTCACCAAGGTCGTGATTTCGTTGTCCATAGAAGCCGATAACGAGGCATACTCAAACTAGGGAGAGGTTCAATAGCATCACATTGTCGCTCCCCGAATAGATGCCTCAGGCCGATGAGATAGGTGATTCCCTAACTGTAGGGTCTGTTTCTGAGCGGAGCGTATCTCTCATTGAGCCCGATATTGAGTCTAAGGGCATAGATAGAGTTAGAGAAACTGTCGGAATGACTAGAGAGGCGGTACGGGCGATTAGCATCACTGCTCTTGAGGCCGTGAGAGAGGGAGCACTATTCATGGGAGTAATAGGCTCTAGAGGGGAATTAGTCAATCCATTTGCCCATATCGATGCCCCAATATGGTCAGAGAATGAGGTACCAGAAAGCATCATTGAGACCGCTTATGATTACTGTGAAGAGTTGACTAGGAGAGAAGCGGGGAACTTCTATCATTCATTCAAGTACCTTCCTGACCTTCAAAGGAGGGCAATTTGCGCTTACTACGCCTTCTGCAGGAGGGCCGATGATATCGCAGATGGGGATTATGTTGACTACTTCCCAGGAGGGTCTTCAGATGACCCCGAGTCAGTGGACTACAGAAGCAGGATTGAACGATTGAGCACTGGTGAACCTGTTGTTGAGAGATCATCATATAATGAGAAGATGTCTCAACTATTCTACTATCGCAAGAAGCTCTCGACAGCATATGAGGATGTGACTTCTACAGATCCAATTTTCATTGCCTTGAAGGATACAGTTAGGAAATTCGGAATACAACGACAGGAGCTTGATGATATGATCAGTGGAATGGAAGATGACTTCCACAGGAATCGTTACGAAACCTTCGAAGACCTGTATGCATACTGCTACAGGGTCGCATCCACCGTAGGATTGGTCTGTATTGAGATATATGGGTACGATGATCCTATGGCAGTTGAGTATGCAGAAGCTTGGGGGATCTACATGCAACTCACCAACATACTACGAGATGTGGCTGAAGATGCCGCTAGAAATAGAATCTACCTTCCAACTGAAGACCTAGCTAGATTCGGAATTACTCCTGAGGATGTCCTAGAAGGCTCCGACGTAATCAGCCATCCCGGATGGAAGCCATTTGTTGAGGATTTTATCGAGCAAGCCGAGAGGTACAGGGAGCGCGCCTTCAGGCTATTGCCAATGTTGGATAAGGCATCTAGATACTCCCCTGCGGCGATGGCTAAGTTTTACGAGTCGATAATGGCCAAGATAAAGAAGAAGGGAGGGGATGTTTTCACTGAAAGGATCCAGCTTTCGAAATCGGAAAAAATAGCTCTAGCTGGATACGTATATGCAAGATACAGATTCCTGGCTGTGTAGACAATAGCGTGGCTTCGGCCAAATGAAGGCAAAGAAGTATTGAGTGAATTACATGAGGCGGTAATATGAGAGTGGCAGTCCTCCTCGAGGATAGGTGCAAGCCGAACAGCAATGCTTACGCTTATCTCCAGAAATATTCAGCTATGTGCGAGAGGGAATGCATTCAATGGGAGGGGGATAAATGCAAGATCTTGGAGTCTGCTTGCCCTGTGTGCTTCAACCGAGCCAGGCACTGTCCGGATAATGCTGTGATTGTGATAAACCTACCAGAAGAGCTGGACTCAGAGATGACACACTGCTATGGTGAGAATGGCTTCAGACTGTTTCGACTTCCTGCTCCTCGTCAAGAGCAAGTGGTAGGAATATTAGGCCCTAATGGAATGGGGAAGTCGACCGCTGTAAACCTCCTTTCTGGTAGTATTATGCCCAATCTAGGAGATTGGGCCAATGAGTCTCCGGATTGGAAAGACGTGATTCCGACATTCCCAAGAGGCGAGTTACGAGATTATCTAGCGTTACTATCGGAAGAAGGAGTCAGTATAGCAGTCAAACCACAGTATATCGACAGGCTTCCAAAAATCTTCGAGGGAGAAGTACGAGAGCTATTGGAAAAGGTTGACGATAGAGATGAGATTTACCAATACTCGGAGGCTCTTGGAATCGAGCACATCCTCTCTAGGAAGCTAGAGTCATTATCGGGAGGGGAGTTACAGAGAGTCGCTCTCTGCGCGACTCTTCTCAAGGAGGCTGACATATATTTCTTCGACGAACCTTCTTCGTACCTAGATATCTATGAGAGAATGAGAATGGTGGGAATCATCCAAGATCTCGCTTCCAAGGGGAAGAGGGTTCTGGTGGTAGAACATGACCTGGCAATACTCGATGTCATGTGTGATCTCCTGCACGTCGTATACGGGGAAAGAGCCGCATATGGAATCTTCACGCCCCCGAGAACCACAAGAACCGCAATTAACGCATACCTAGACGGTTATCTCCCCGAAGAGAATGTACGAATCCGAAACAAGCCAATTAGGTTTATCAGAGGACGAACAAGGGGGGAAGATATTGGTTTGCCTATCCTCAAGTGGGGCGATATGGAGAAGAAAATGGGAGATTTCCAGCTAACTACCGGACAGGGAGAAGTAAGGTCTGCGGAAGTGATTGGAGTAGTAGGTGCAAATGCTACAGGAAAAACGACAATGGTCAAGATGATTGCTGGAGAGATGGAGCCTGATCAGGGCTGGTGTACAATGGAAGCAAAGGTTTCCTACAAGCCCCAGCATGTATCTGCGGATTTCGATGGTAGCGTACAACTTTGGTTGGATGTTGAGATTGGAGGAAAATGGAGATCGGGTGAGTTTCACACACAAGTCATCAGACCGCTACAGATAGACAAAATGCTGGATTTAGAAGCATCGAGGCTATCGGGAGGAGAGCTGCAAGCTGTCAGTATAGCGATATGCTTGGGAAGAGAGGCTGACCTATACCTTCTAGATGAGCCAAGCGCTCACTTGGATGCAAATTCTAGGATGGAGGCGGCGAAGGCAATCAGGAGAACCATGGAAAGCAATGAGAAAGCCGCCATGGTGATAGATCATGACATCTACTTCGTTGACATAGTCAGCGACTCTCTCCTGGTTTTCGAAGGCGAGGGCGGCAAGGAAGGACATGCAGTTGGCCCACTTAGCCTCAGAAAGGGAATGAACAGATTCCTCGAGGGCGTCGAAGTTACATTCAGGAGAGACCACGAGTCTAAGCGCCCCAGAATTAACAAGCCGGGTAGTGTGAAAGACAGAGATCAGAAGGCCGCGGGAGAATACTTCTACTCTGACTAGTGTTCCATTGGATTATTGAAGGGGTATAGGAGCGAACCATCGTGAGCGAAGGGGGAGATGACGTGCCGAAGGACGCTGAGGAAATCACGGAGGATCCTCTAAAGCTTCTAGAAGATAGGATTTCAGAGCTAGAGAAAGAGCTTCAATATGCTATGGCAGACATGTCTAATCTCAGGCAGAAATCGGCTAAGGAACGCTCTGACGCATTCAGGTTTGGACCATCCTCACTGGCTAAGAAAATACTCCCCCTCCTAGGTGGTTTGGAGAGGGCCCTAGAGCACTCCGAGGGCGCCAATAGTAAGGGATTCATCGAAGGCGTCAAGATGACCCTAAACGGCTTCAAGAACGCATTACAATCAGAAGGTGTGACTCATATTGAATCGATGGGGGAGCAGTTTGACCCCACTAGGATGGAGGCGATTGCGATGCTTCCGGCCCCAGAGGGAATCGCTTCTGGAACAGTAATTGAAGTGGTCGAAGAGGGATACATGCTCCATGATAGGGTACTCATAGCTTCTAGAGTGATAGTGACAGACGCTTCAGACGAAGAGTGAGTATTGATTACTTCATTCTTCTCTCCGAGGGTGCTGACTAAACACTAAATATTAATGTCCACCTAGAAGCTTTGTTCTTATGTCCAAATCCATTCCAATTTTTATCATATCTTTGTTATTACTAAGTTTCATGATACCAACGGTTACTGCTCAGGAGGAAAGCGAAGAATCGGGGTATTTTGACTACCATACAATTGCTTCCCTCGGAGACAGCACACTCGGTTCTGATCCAACGGGATACAGAGGTCCTTTCGCATCCTTGCACGCTTCCGATTTAATGGGCCTTGAATATTACGAAGGAGCTGTTGGAGGGGATCGTTCTTGGACTTTGATAGAAGCCGGTAGACATACTGAGATTGCGGAAAATTTTGGCGAGGGGACCTTGGTTACAATGATGGTCGGAGCTTGGGATTTCATTGATTCGGACTATCAGATTGTCAATAGCGATTACTCATTCATAGGAAATTTGGAGGAAAATATCACTATCATCCTAGATACATTGACGGCATCGGACATTGATGTCCTAGTTTGGACTCTTCCCAACATGTCATTCCTGCCATTCTTGACTCAGATTTTTCCAACGGAAAAACATGAATTCTTCACTGAGGCTAGCATTCTTTGGGCAGACAGGCTAAACATAATGGCCGATTCATACGGCGAGAGTGTACAAGTTTTCGATTTGATGAATGCGTCTGATGATTTACTCCAAAACGCCGAGGCTCGGATGATTTCCAGTTTTGAAGTTACAGCCCCCCCAGTAATGTGTGAGAAGAACTGCATAATGATTGATTCATTACATCCTACTTCTGTAGGACAAGGACTTCTTGCAAATTACATGATGGAGGCAATCAATGATAAATTCCCATCCTCCCAAGGAGACTACCCTTATCTCAGTGAAGATGATCTCCTTTCACTGGCTGATTTCAATTCGACATCTGAGCAAACTGAAGAAATTTTCATCGAGGGAGATGTTACGCAAGCGTGCTTTGACTGGACAGAAGCTGGCTACAGAGACATGTATCTGACGATAACTGCTGATGGAGAGGATATCTCAATTCCCAGCTATGTAGGATTCAATACTGAGACTTGTAAGCAATCAACCCATGCCATGTATACTGGATCACGTGTCATCAATGTGGTCACTGACATCTCAAACAATCTTACTTTGAATGAATTTTTCAGTATTTGGGGGGAGAACTTTTCCTCAACAGAGATCATGGATTATGAGTTAGAAGAAGGTGGGTCCTTGGAACTATTCATCGACCTGGTGGAATATGAGGGAGACTGGTCATCCATCTCGATAGAGGGCGTAATCTCCATTGAAATTATCTACACATCGCCCCCTTCTCAGATTTCAGAAGAAGAGGGAGAGACTGGTGATTCAGTACCTGGCTTCTCTGCGATATTGGTCTTTTCATCTGTTTTGGTGGCAATGTTTGCTCTCCGAAGAAAGGACTGAGCATAGTCGGGATTCATATCCGGCCCCATGCTGCGGTGACCATGGTTCTAGATATCACCAAGATGGCTACAATACTAGTCGTGTTTTCGATGTTACTTGCTGGTTGTACCGGCGAGTCGGATAACGATTCCAGTGACATGCCTATTGATGGAGTACAGGATGAAGATAACAACCTAGACCCCACACCGGAAGAAAGTCTAGAAATTGGAGGCAGTGATTTCTGTGACAATACCAATCAAATCCACTGCATGCTTCCGTTTCCTTCTGGCGCCTTCCTAGAAGAGGACGCTTCAGAAACTACTGGATTCAGATTAGCCATTGATGGCGAGGCAATACCTGACACCAGATCTTCGGTTAGTGACAATATGGTTATTCTCGATAGATTAGATGGTTTCAGCCCATCCACACAGATTTTCACCGCATTTGAAGAAATTCCAAATATTACAGGGATGGCTACGCAGTTCAATATTGGAATTTCTAATATGGAGGGGCACAAGAGTATCCTCCTAAACATGGATACTGGTGAAAAGATCCACCACTGGATAGAAATGGATGCAAGGGCACAAGAAGATGAGGAGATGATAATTTTCCTCAGGACAATTGAGGGGCTGGACCATGATGCATCCTATGCTGTTGGATTCAGAGACCTTGTCGATCATGAGGGGCTAGCCATTGAACCATCTGATGGCTTCAGGGCGCTTAGAGATGGCGTCAATACCGACTCTGATGGTATCGAAGAACAGCGTAGTGATTATGAGGAGATGTTCGTAAAACTGGATGATGCTGGTTTTGAGCGAGTCGGCCTTCAGTCTGCTTGGTGGTTCCACACGGCTTCTACTGAGTCAATCCTTGAGGATCTACTGATAATGAGGGATGATGCAGAGCTAAAGCTGGCAGAAGAGGGGATCGCCTGTAATATCACGGAAGTAGAGGAGGACTTCGGAAATGATGGAACTTCTCTTCGTCTGATAAGGGGCACAGTCACGACACCGCACTACATGGAGAATGAATATGCTAGGTCCCCTTTGATGAGGGATTCTTCCGGAGATCCTGAGTTTGTCGAGAATAGGGAGATTGACTTCTCTATGCTCATTCCCCGTTCTCTTGCCGAGAATAACACCTCAGGTCCGCTGACTGTTTTCGGCCATGGACTCTTTGGCGACGGTGATTCCTATGCCATGAATGCTAGGTCGATATCCAACGAGTACCAGACAGTGGTAATTGCCACTGATTTCAAGGGGTGGAGTTCTGATGGGGATTTGGATGCTATGACATTCGCTCTAATGGACCTCAAGGAATTCCAATACCAGCAGGAAAGACAGATGCAGGCTGTCATCAATCACATCGCGATGGTCAGAACGATAACAGGGGTTTGCTCGGATATTGAAGAGTTCAAGCATAATGGAACTAATATGATTGATGTTGAGACTGTGAATTACATAGGAATTTCACTGGGGGGATTGAGGGGGCCTTCCTTGCTCGCACTGGTTCCAGAATTAGAATGGGGGGTTCTCTGGGTCGGAGGAACTTCTTTCACCCATCAAGTAGAGAGATCGACCCATTATGGGTCCGAGGAGTTTCCCGGACAGTTCTTTGAGCTCCTTTCAAGTGAGGTTTCCCTTCCCTCCAGGCTCGACAGGGCTGTTTCAATAGCACTTCTGCAATCAATATGGGACTCCACAGATGGGGAGACTTATCTGCCTTTCAGAGAGGCAGGTTTTGAAGACAAGCTAGAGCCTTTCGATATGTTCTACCTGACATCTTTGATGGATGCGCAGGTCACCACATTATCCGCAGATAGGGCAGTAAGGACTGGGGATGTCCCAGTTGTGACTGGTTCTGCATATCATCCATTTGGAGTTGATGTTGTAGATGGCCCGATTAATGGTTCCTCTGCGGCCTATTTCGATGGTGACTTCCCTGCACTCCCGACCGGCAATACCAATGGCCCAATGTGGCACCATTCATTGGCGCATAATTTGGTCTTGGAAGTTCCTGAAGCAAAGATGATGGCCTATGGGTACCTAATATCAGGCGTCCTAGTGGACTACTGTGATCCAGAATGTACATTCGATGGCGAGTGGTAATCAACCGACTGGCTCTCCACCTTCACCCAAGAAGGCTAGTCTCTTCAGATAGTTATTCTCTATCATCAAACCCAAAACTGACTTTGGGATGGTCGGGGAGAGAACTTCTAACACAGCTCTTTCATCGGCTATGGTTGACATCATCCTAACAGTCTCTCTCACCCTCCATCCTTCGAAGGTAGATCGGTCCTCCATTGGAATTGTGATAACCTTCCAGCCTGCATCTTGGTAGAGGGTCAATGAGTCGTCGTCACTGGAAAGAAATACCCCGGACTCGCCATGATACAGTTCTGCGTGCGAAACCCAGTTGGGTGGATCATCGATATCAGGGATAGGGACTATGGTGGCTTCACCTACTAAGTCGGATGAGTCAATCCAGCGTTGAATCATTTGCGTACGCTCTTGGTGACTCCAGGGGTTCTTGAGAGTCTCTGGACGGTTAGATGACCCAATCGCGATCACTAGTGGTAGTTCAGGAAAATTGTCCTGCCTCCATTTTTCTGCAAACGTCACCATATATGCATGCCCCCTATGAAATGGCTGGAACCTTCCAAGAACTACTATGCCAGGAACAGGGGGAATAACCGGAGGATCTGGAGATATAGAAAGTTCTAGCATGGCATCACCCGATCATATTCTCCAATCTTTCCATACCCAGATGCCAAGACCTCGACTCTAGATACTCCCTCCCGAGTAGAATTGGCAAGTCATTCATTCTCGATTTTTCAATGAGATCGAAGAGCCCGCCTGATAAGTTCTGATGGGACTCCATGGTTGGTAGAATCCTAGGATCCGAAGAAGGATCCATGGGCTCTCCAAGGTCTTCCCTCCTAGACATCCAGTCGATAACAACTGATTCTATGAATGATGATCTATCTAAGGAAGAAACATTAACCGAGAAATCCCCCCATATTCTTGGAAGGAGAAAGGACTCAGTGCTAGTTACGCCTGTATCTAAACTGGGTTCGACATAAAGGAAAAGCCTAGCATCCCAGCACCTCCATTCCCCTACTGATGACCAATGGCACAGGAGAAGCAGGAGATCCACCTTCTTATCGAGCGAGATTTCTAGTTTTTCCAGTACCTCATCTGAATCTATATCCCCTACACTATCAATCCACTCCAATATCTCGCCCTCGAGATCCACGTCAAACTGCCTGATTACACCCTCACTGGACTCAGGCCTAATTCTCCTCAGAGTTCTAGATTCCATTCCCTCTGCTATTGTGCCGACTGACATCGACAAGATAGAATCTAGGGATTTAGAGTCAATCAATGATAGGATGACGTCGGGCATATGTATCCTTATCCGAACCAACCGGCAATGTGGCATGAACCCTCGCTCGCATGGCTATGGGTCATTTCATCCACCGAATTCAATAAGTTGGGTCCCTGCGTATCATGAATAATCCCTTGGGGAGTGGTGACTTGGCGACTATCGAAGAGCAGATTAAGTCCTTGGAAGAGGAGATCTCCAAGACCAAGTACAACAAGGCTACACAAGGTCACATCGGTAGGCTGAAAGCTAAAATTGCCGCACTTAAAGAAAAGAAGGAGAAGGCAGTTGCTCATGCTAAGAAGAGTGGATCAAGTGCTGGTTTCGAAGTCAAGAAATCAGGAGATGCCTCGGTATCACTGGTTGGATTCCCCAGTGTCGGTAAGTCTAGTCTGATCTCTCAACTAACCGGTGCTGACTCTGAAACCGGGGAGTTTGCTTTCACCACCTTGACCTGTATACCCGGGGTTCTTGACCACAGGGGGGCCAAGATACAGATTTTGGATTTACCTGGACTGATAAAGGGGGCTTCAGAGGGAAAAGGAAGAGGCAGAGAGATACTCAATGTCATCAGGGGTTCCGATATGGTACTTTATGTCGTAGATCCATTCCAAGAATCGCACTTCGATATTTTAGATAAAGAGTTGTGGATGGCAGGAATGAGGTTGAACCAGTCAGAGCCACAAGTCTTCATCACTCGGACCAAGAGAGGAGGGATTGTTGTTAGATCCACCGTAGAGCAGACGAACTTGTCTGAGGATGAAATTCAAGGCATAATAAGGAGCTTTGGCATTGTTTCTGCCACAGTAACACTTCGTACTGATGTCACAGATGACCATATCGTAGACACTCTGGCCGCCAATAGAATATACAATAGGGCTGTTGTAGTTGTTAACAAGATTGACCTTGCTACAGAGGAAGACCTAGCCAAGACTAGGAATATGCTACCAGACGAATGGCCAGTTCTGGAAGTTTCAGCTAAGACTGGAGAGGGGATTGATAACATGAAGGATTTCATTTTCGATAATCTCCATTTTATGTCCATTTTCCTTAAGCCTCAGGGTCAAGAAGCGGATATGATAGAGCCGTTGATCGTAAAGGATACGTCTACGGTGAGGGACGTTTGTGCTAAGTTGCACAGGGACTTTGTCAGGAAATTCCGATATGCTAGAGTCAAGGGACCAAGTGCTAAGTTTGATTGGCAAAGAGTGGGTTTGGACCACCTTCTTTGTGATGGAGATATTCTGACTATCATCCTTAGGAAGTTTTAGCCGATGTATTGACCTATGGGACCCTCACGGGTTGACATGGATTCTGACGGAGGGGACATACTTCCTCGCGCGGAGTTACGTGGCCTGATAGGTCATATCAGGAGTAGGGTCTTGGTTTTAGTGGCGATCTTTGGAGTGGGGTTCATCGGCGGCTATCCCCTATCTGGGAGAGTAATAGAAATGCTATTGGAATCTTCCGCTTACCGCCCCGAGAATGTCGAAGTCGTCATACTGCACCCAATGGAAGCCGTTCTTCTTAGATTGAGAATCGGCGTACAATTAGGGGCTTTGATGGCTGGATTATTCATTATTTGCGATCTATCTTGGAATGGGAGGAGGATTTTCACCCGGGCGAAGAGGTCGAAAGAGACAGGTGGAAGGAAAATCGGGGGATTCGTATTGGTAATAATATCGTCATTTTTCTTGGCGGCGATGGGTGCTTTGTACTCACATGAAATTCTCGTTCCACTGCTCTTGGAATATCTCTCAGAGGATGCGGCGTCAGCAAATCTGAGTTCGACTTGGCAATTACAATCTTGGATTGGGTTCGTCAGTAGCCTCTTCTTCGCATCGGTCTTAGGATTTCAGGTTCCTGTGATTACTTTCGTCCTCCTTCGTAATGGAGTAATAAGTGGGGAATATGTCAAGCAAAACAGAAGCTCATTGTGGTTTATTGGGATGGCATTTGGAGCTTTTCTGTCTCCTCCTGACCCACTATCCATGTTTCTAGTGGCAGGGCCAGTCCTGATCCTATTGGAGATGGCACTAATCGTAGACAGGATTACTCAGTAGTCATCCCTCGGTTACGGGCATCTTCGGCTCTGGCATCTGCGCGACCCTGTTCTACATCCACGTACCTCATGAGAATTACTCCTATGGCGATCAAAAATGCAATACTGAGAACTCCAACACGGCTATCGAACATCACAGTCATACTTGCATAAAGAAGGGGCCCTACGGCTGCGGCGACCTTTCCGAAGAAACCGAAGAAACCGAAGAACTCGGTACTTCTGGTTTCTGGAATCATCTGACCGAAGATGCTTCTTGATAATCCCTGTGAACCACCGAAGAGAGTGCCAATCATGCACCCTAGGATTAGGAACTGAGCACCTATAGCGATTCCCAGTGGTTGCCAGATTTTGTCTCTAACTGTCTCTGGTATTACATCGAGAACTCCATCTCCCAGACTCGTTGGGTGATCCATACCGACTCCATTGGAACCATCCAAGGGTCCTCCTGAAACACTAATGCTGAATCTAGACTCACTTATTGATGACAAAATTAGAGAGACATCGCCCTCGACTGGGAATAGTAGTTGATCATCTTCAGACTCCCCGTATCCCCACTTGTATGTCCCGGTATTTTCATCGAGCTCAACAGGCAGGGATTCTGACCAAAGGCTAGCCCACTCCTGCTCATTGAACTCGCCATCCTGGAAGTTCAGCTTCTGTGCTATATCACTAGCATAGTAATTGACATGCACCTGATAAGACTGCGATTCTTCATCCCAATCGTACATTACCTCGAACTCATCATGGGATTCAAGTTCCAGTGGGGCGAACCCAAGAATAGCGAAGCTGAGGAATAACCACCCGACTAGTGATGCGTTGAGTGCCTTCTTCGTACCCCAACGATTAGCTAGCTTAGTAAAGCCCAAGGCACAAGGCCAAGCGACGAACTGTATTGCAACTATAGTGACCATTAATTCAGTCGTCGTCACACCAAGAACTACCGCTCCAAATATAGGACCTACTGCCCAAACCGTGTTAATAGCGTCAATGAAGAAAAAGTATGCAAGCATGTAGATAAATAATGTCCTAAATTTATTGTACTCCTTGAGAGTTTTCCATACCTGCGAATATGCCTCTCTGACACTTGGAACGTCGCCTTTGGCCTCCATCGGTGGCTCTGGGACATACTTGAACGTGTAAAGGGCGAAACCGAGCCACCATACTCCTGATGATGCCAAGCAGAATCTGATGACGCTGTCACCTCCAACTCCCATCACCAAGCCAAGGTGGACGACGAGTAGCAGCCCCCCTCCTAGATACCCATATGCGTATGCTCTGTTCGAGATATCATCCATTTCGTCATCTGTACCCAGATGTGGAAGTAGTGCATTATAGAACACCCCTGCGGCATTCAAACCCACATTTGCAATGAAGTAGAAGACCAAAAGCCAAATCCACTCATTACCGGGCAATAAGAAATCAAATCCTAGCATGAACGTAGCCCCAGCGCCGACATATGTAAGAATCCTGAGCCAACTCATTTTCACGGGTTTGTAGTCTGCGATAACGCCAAGTGCAGGAGCTACGATGGCGACTGCCCAAGTCCCCAGAGCGACGAGATAAGCAATTAATGCATCTCCTTCCATCGTGATTCCCGCGATAGTGGTGTTGAGGCCATTGGCCTCCAAGAATAGGTAAGCGAACCATGTCGGGAATATTGCAGAAACAACACTGGTCTCAAACGCTGACTTACCCCAATCATACATGCAATATCCTCTTACTTCTAATGGGTCGGACGCGCGGTCTAATTCTACTGTTGACATGACAATACCTAGTTCCCGTACAGGCAGAGAGGTAATGAGCATTGTCACTTCATCGAATTTTATCAGATTGCATTAATTGCTGCCTCTTTCTCCGGAGTACAAGGGTGACTAAGTGTGGACCCAGCCTCCTGAGAATTCATTACTAGCCCTTAAGCACGGTATGAAGTTCGCTGATGGAGTAGAGTTTGACGTCAGAATAGATGGAGATGGCGAGCTTGTAATTTTTCATGACGAGTTCTTGCCTGGAACTGGATCAATAGGCCCTAGATGTATTGAAAATCTGCATACTGACGATTTAACGAGTAAGGGAGTAGTTCTCTTTGAAGACCTGGTCAGGGACGATGAGTTCTCGGAACTCTGGCGATCGGGGAGTAAGACGGTCGATATTGAGATAAAGATGCCACATCCAGTTGTTGGGAAGAAGGTGGATGATCACCTAGAGCTGATATTGCGAGAAATAAGCTCGACTACCAGGGATATGGAGCTACCAACTAGATCAACAATCGTGTCAAGCTTCTCGCCGCAACTCTGCAAGGTGTCAAAGAAGATGGGCTTTGAGATTCCAGTGACTCAACTAGTTCCGAGAATTCGTCCTTGGGGGAAGTACTGGAGAGTGAAGAGAGCCTTTGCGATGCCAGAGTTCGTCCTTACATCAGTACCAAAAATTGCTAGAAACTTCAGGTCAGAGGGAATGTGCTCCATAGGAATGGCTCTGGAGTATGTGAAAGGATGGCAAAAGTATACGAGAATTGGCCAGTCAGTGGGGCTGCATGGAAAGGGACTGGAGAGGCTACATAGGTCACTCAGGGGAATGGGGGCATTTGTCTGGCCTGCGCCATTGGAGCTGGAGGATTCTCTACTCGCGGCTGGAATTTCACTAGTGTCGGATAATATGAATCCAGACGTATCATCAAAGCCCGATGGTAGCTACAGATGGCCCCGACCTGCGAGTCAGCCCCTTGATGAAGAATGGACGTCAAGGCTTGTCTCATCCACGGATGAAGAGAGGAAGGATGTAATCAGGGAAGCGGGATCTTCCCTTCCTTCCTGGGCAGATTTGGAATCGAATAGAAAATCGGCCATTATCATCGAGCAAGGAAGGAGAATGTTTTGGGAAGGGTCCGAAGACAGCTGGGTCGAGGACCTAGAGAATGGCATCCCATGGGGGAGCTCGAGGATCATCGGCCATAGGGGTGCTGGAAAGTCCCATGGCTGGTAGGTCACTCCTCGGCTTGAGCGTCAATCTCTCTTGGATTATCTTCGCCGGTGAACTCTGAAATGGTCATCTGCTCATCTGGAGCCAAAGAAGCGGCTAATTGGGCACTGGTGAGCCCTAGCTTTGATGCCTCATCCCTGAACCACGATCTGACCTTCCTGAATTCGATTTCTGGACAGCCGAAATACTCTGCAAATCTACGTGTCGTGGTCAATCTCCTAGTTAGGCCCTCCCTTCTCTTATCAATTAGGCCTAGACTGGCAAGGTCTCTGACGTGGTCATAGGCTTTCGGGCCCAGCATATCTCGTAATTGGGCCTGTGGCATAGGCTGGTGATAGGCTATCAGTGCGGCTGCGGGAAGGAGTCTTTGAGGTATCTCTGGCTTGAATGATTCAGGCAGGGAGGGAGAGATGTCGGGCTTTACCTCGATAATCCATCTCCCAGAAACTTCTGCTAACTGGAGTGCACCATCCTCCCTGGAGTTAATGACTTTTTTCAGATCGTGCAAGCCCTCTGAAATTTGGAAGTTCCTCATTGAGAGAAGCGATGCTAACTCATCAACTGACATCGATCTGCCAGCTCCAAAAAGAATAGCCTCTAGCAGAGTATGGAGGCTGTGACTATTGCTCATCTCCCCACATCCTTGATTTCATCAGGGTGGAGCTTGGAAGTCAACTCCGCAAAGCTCTCATTACCGTCCCAAAGAGGGACTAGGCTAACCTTTCCATTTCTTCCAGATTCCTGGGATAGCTCGGTGTAGCCCCTATTTGTCAGAAATAGTGCGGAAACTAATGCTGTGACTTGCGCTTCTGCTCTGGCTTCTCCTACCTCAACTCCGGAATCTAGTGCCATTCCCATGAGCTCCTCTGAGACCTCATGTAGCCCCACTGACTCTTTTTTTGACATTGTTCTGCTTCTTAATGCATGCCAGGTTCTCTCCAGATCACCTTCAAGGTCTTCAACATGAAGGCTTCCTTTGAATCTCTCACGGGCCGTTGAAAGTGCCTCTCTCCTCTCTTGGGCTATCCTTTCCCGAATCCGCTGCTCCTCTGCTAATCTGCCTGCCTCCTGCAGTCCCATCAGGAGTTCACCGAGAGTTACGGGGCGGCCCTCGTCACGATGTATCCTACCTTCGAAAATTGTAGGCAGTACCTCGTCAGCGGCACCTGATAATACTCCTACTGAGAAGTTGTAGTCCGCATCATCGAAATCAGATTCCCAACCGCCCTCGAACTCCCATGTGTCCTCCTCATCAAAATCAAATGCCCTCTCCTGCTTCTCAATTAGTGCCGAAGCCTGATTCCTGAGTATTGACCACGCCATCCGGATTAGTCTGCCACAGGTAGGGAGATCAATATTCTCTGAGTCCTCAATACGGGATGAGAACATCTCCAAGAAGCTGGATAGGTCAACATCCCATGGATCTAGATCTGTACTCTGGAACATCTGAAAAACCAGGGCCACTGATCTGTCGAAGGGATCGATTAGGAATTGGTGCTCCGCCTCTTCCATACCAGCTAATTCTGAAATTCTATCCAGGTACTTGCTAGTCGCCAGATCCGGTTCACCCCCTAATAGCCTTGAGACTATATCGTCCCTCATAGCTTGACCATCGAGAACACTCATTTCTGCACCTCATTAGACATCCACGTGTTGTTGTGAAGTCTCCTCCTTGGCCTCACTAGTATCCGGAGAGTCAGGGAAAACCACTTTTTCTTTCTCGTCAATATCCTCGGTCCACTCGCCGGTTCTCTCTCTGAGTGAACCGATGACAGTATCCTCACTACTCGGAGTATCTAATTCGTCATTTTCTTCTTCTACATCGACTCCAGCCCTCTCTGCCAGCCCTCCTAGACTCACGGGGGCCCCTAGAGGAGCAGGGACCTTTGGCATGTTTTCTGGATCAGGCAAGTCTGGCATTGCTTCCTTCTCCGCCCTTGATTGGTCCTGAGCCTTCTTCTCGGCTTCCAATTCATCACTGAGCTCGATGGCCGCGGCTCTGTCAAAGTCAGTAATCCTCCTACTGCAGCCGTCGCCCGCATGGGTGATTCCTATGTGGTGATCCGCCAAAGATAGGCTCACCTTCCTGAGTGTGACCATAATGAACTGAGCTCTTTCGCTTCTGATCCTACAGAGAGTAGCTATCCTGCCTGAGTTAAATGGATCTAGATTCTGGTCGACTTCATCAAAGTAGTAGAAGGGGCTTGGTTCGTAGTCTTGGATCGCAAATATTAGCGCTAGGGCCGCCATTGACTTTTCTCCACCCGAGAGTGCGGATCTACGGGTATTCCTACTCTTTCCAGGGGGTACGCATGCCATCTCCAAACCTCCGTCGAAAGGATTCTTCGTATTTTCTAATCTCAGCTTTCCTGAGCCGGAAGGCTGCAGAATCTCGTAGACCCTGCTAAAGTTATTATTGACGTGCTCGAATACAGTCATGAATCTAGTTTTTCTCTCGTTCTCAAGCTGTTCTGCTATCTTAACCAGATGGTCTCTTCGGGATCGCAGTGTCTTCCCGTCATCGATAAGCGCCGCGATTCTCTCAGCTGTCTCATCATACTGATCTATGGCCAGCATATTCACATTACCTAGGTTGCCGAGACGGCGTTCGAGCCCCTGCATCGCTCGCTCCGCCTCGGCAATTGTTGGTAGTTGGATATCTTTGGCTGGGATGGTTACTCCTGCTTCTGCTAATTCCTCCGCAGTTTCTTCTGCAGCCATAGTTTTCTGACGAATTTGAGCGTTTAGTTCATTAATCCTGGACCTAATTGTCTCTCTCTCTTTCGAGAGTTGATCAAGGGTAGCCCTCAAGCTGGCCCTCTCATCAACTAGTTCATCCCTCCTATTAGTGAGAATCTGATGCTCTTCATCAAATTGCTCCGACTTGCCCTTCAACTCGAGAAGTTCTGACTTCGATGAGGATATTGATGATTCCAGATTGGAGATTGCCGCTTCCGAACTGATTACTTCATCCTCTTGTTTGGAAATTCTAGCTTCAATATCTGAGACTCTCTGATTCATCAGTACGATCTGACTTTCATTCGTCAGGATGGAGGATTCAGAGGAAAGCTTGGTTCTCTCTGCTTCAGTTCTCTTTCTCTCTGCGGCCCTGAGTATCTCGGAAAGGTGATCAGGAGTATTGTCTTGTAGGGACTCAGCAGCATCAGCTCTGTTTTGAAGAGATTTCTCCAAATGGACTCTTGCTTGCTTGGCTTCGGAGATCTTCATTAGCTTGTTTTTCTCGCTACTCTCAAACTCTAGTCTAGATGAATTCATCCTTTTTTCCATCTCTGAAAGTGATTTGACAGCCCTTTCCATGTCGGCCTTCCAGTTCCTGAGTTTCAGAGAATGATCGCTTCCATCAACATTGTTTATTCGATTCCTAAGGTCTTGGAGATTGAGCATCGTCTCCCTCAGAGCAGAGTCTACTGTGGAGTAAATGAGCTCGGAATCTCGGACTAATCCTTCATGCTTGTCCATACTTGAGCTCCCTCCTGCTCCTCCGCCGAATGAGGGACGATTTCCACGAGATGAGGAGCCGCCCGTCATAGCCCCTGAACTCTCGATTAGTGCCCCGTCTAGGGTGACCATTCTAACTCCACCCATATTTTTTCTAGCCACTTCCATTGACTGTACAAGGAGGGTGTTTCTACTTGCGTAAATGACGGCAATCTCGACCTCTTGATCGTAATCAAGAAGATCTTGTGCGAATCCGATTATTCCAGGGTTTCTTGCCACCAGAAGGGTCCTGCCCTGTGGCCTAGATACCTTCAGCTTGTTCAGCGGTAGGAAAGTTGCCCTACCCCCACTATTCTGTCTGAGCCACTTGATGCACTTTGAGGCGACCTCGTCATCTCTGACGACAATGCTCCTCAGGCCATTTCCCAGAGCTGTTGAGAGAGCTTGCTCATGAGATGGGTCCTTGGGAGCAGTTAGCTCCCCGAGAGTCCCGAGAATACCAGAAATCTGACCACTCTCCCTGAGTTTTGTTAGGGCGGCCAGTGTCACTGCGGAGCCTGGAGTGGATGACCTTGCCTCCTGCCGGGCTCTTGCCTTACTGAGCTCCCTCTCTGCATCACGAAGTCTGATCTCCGCTCTGTCCCTGTCCGATCTGAGTTCTGATTCCTGCTTCTGGAGCTTTCTCAGGTCGTCGGCCAGTGAAGATCTGTCCGATTCTGGTTTAGATTCATGGATATCGCCGCCGATGAGCTCCAAGTCATCCCTTATCATTGTGGCCTCCTCGTACTTCTCCTCCAAATCGGCCAGATTCTCAGATGCTAGTTGGGATGCTTGTGACGCCCTATCAGAGTCTAGTTTCGCCTGGGCGTAAGCGTCCTGGGCCGAGGATACCATCTCGCTAGCCTTGCCAAGAGCTCTATTGAGGTCCCTAGCAAATTTATCCCCCGATTCTATTGCTTTTCTAGCATCTGCCTCCTCCTTGGCTGCTTCGTCGAGAGATTTCTTGGTGCCCTCCAGGGATTCCTTAGCGGAAATGAGCTTTTGATTGGCTTCGTCTCTGGCATTGAGGGCCCTATTCAGCTCTTTACTTAGGATTTCTAGTTCCTCCTTGGAGTTTGAAATGTTCTTTCTCTGATCCCCTATCCTGTCCGAACCAGTTTCAATTTCAATCTCATGTTGCCTGATGCTTGCCATTATCTTCTGTGCATCTCCTGCGAGGACCTCTCTTAGCTCAGCCTCGACACTGACCAATTCAGTATCGAATACGTCTAGTTTCTTGTTTCCATCAGCTAATGACCCCCCGAGGGAATTCACCCTCTGTGAGTAATCTGATCTCTCATTACCAAGAAGGCTGACCTCATCAAGTCTATTCCTATATCTGGACTGATAAAGAGTTACTCTAGACTTATCGAAATCCTCCTTTATCTCCTTGTACTTGAGTGCCTGCTCCCTTTCCCTTGATAGCTGCTTGAGCTGCTTCTTTTTGTCATCCTCGAGGAGATCTATTGTCTCAATACTACTCTCGACATGCTTTCTCTGTGTATTAGCACGACGGATTTCATCGTCATATGCAGTGACTCCTGCTACATCCTCCAATACTCCTCTTCTCTTGTGAGGGGTCATGGTAGCCAAATTGGTTACATCGCCCTGAAGTACGATATTGTAACCATCGCCCCTAAGGCCGGCTTCGGCCAGAACTCTTCGCATTTCGGTTGCCGTGGAAGGTTTTTCCCCTATCCTGAAAGAAGATATTGGCTCACCTCTTCTATTCAGCCTCACCGATCTTGTGAATGATACTTCATCTTCTTCTACTCTTAGCCTCCTCCTTCCATCGTGTTCAGCGACATTGGCGAAGACTAGAGTTACTGACATGTGCTTGGCTGCCTTTCCTCTTCCACCTCCATTGAATATGAGCTCAGAGACGTTGGATGCTCTGAGTGCCTTAGTTGACTTGGGGCCAAGAACAAACTGGATGGCATCACCGGAATTGGACTTGCCACTTCCATTTGGGCCGGTGATTGCAGTGAATCCCTTGTCGAATGGAATTACCATCTCTCCACCGAAGGATTTGAAGTTCTCGACTTCGATTCGTATAAGATGCATCCCATCACCTAACTATCGGCAAAATTTTCCGCCGACACCAGTCATGACCTCCCTGCCTTTACGCCTATGAATGTTGAGGCGTCCAACGGTTCAGCACAACGATTACGAAGTATTCAGAGATACGCCAAAGAGAGGGTCTGATTAGAGAAGATTCTAGGGGGCAGTCTTCATGGGAGGGCCGTGGGGCAGGAGATAAGCGAGTCAACGCTCGATGCAGTTGATGTGGCAGTGATAGGGTCTGGCATAGCGGGTCTTTTTCTTGCCGTTGAATGTGCTAGATCGGGACTTAGCGTTGCAGTCGTCACTAAGAAGGAAATTTCCACTTCATCTACAAACTGGGCGCAAGGTGGAATTGCAGGGGTACTAGACCCCGATGATTCAGAGGGCATTGAGTCCCATGTCACCGATACACTAGACGCTGGATCAGGACTCTGTGACGAGGACGTAGTGAGGAGTGTTATTTCTGAGGCCTCTGAAAGGATAAGGGATCTAGTTGGACATGGAGTCAGATTTGATCATGGACCATCGGGAGAGTATGATATGGCTATCGAGGGAGGGCATAGCGGAGCTAGGATTCTTCACTCCAGGGATAAGACGGGTGCTGAAATTGAGAGAGCCCTAACGGAGGTTGCTTCTGAGGAGTCGGATTCTGATTTTATCATTCTTGAGGACTGGATGGCCGTGGACCTGATTCAGAAGAGCCATGGCGATCAGGGCAAGGGAGTATCAGGAGTCTGGTGTTTATCCCCCGAAGGAGCGGTCATGACTCTCCCATCGAGAGCAGTAGTCCTTGCCACGGGAGGTGCTGGTATGATGCACAAATCAACCACTAATCCTTCTATCGCAACCGGGGATGGAGTTGCTATGGCGAGTAGGGCAGGGGCTGATATCAGAGATATGGAATTTATCCAGTTCCATCCTACTGCACTTCATTCTAGAAATTCCCGTCCATTTCTAATCACTGAAGCCCTAAGGGGGCATGGCGCAATTCTGATGACAATGGATGAGCATTCAAGATGGAGGGCCTCTCAACAATCAAAGGGCCCTTCTGAGAGTTCCTTCATGCTGAGATACTCCCCCCAGGGAAGCCTTGGCACTAGGGATGTAGTAGCAAGGGCCATAGATGCCGAGATGAAGAGGCTGGGCGCCCCTCATGTGCTTCTAGTTACCGAGCACTTGGATACTGAACGGCTACTGGACTCTTTTCCTACCATTGCCACTAGGTTGAAAGAAGAGGGTATTGCTTTGGGGGCCGATCCAATTCCAGTGATACCTGCGGCTCACTACATGGTAGGAGGAATTTCTGTCGATGATGTTGGAAGGGCCATGTTCGAGGGAGCTCCCCTGCCTGGCCTATATGCAATAGGGGAAGTTGCCTGCACCGGCCTACACGGAGCTAATCGATTGGCTTCTAACAGCTTACTGGAAGCTGTGGTATACTCAGGGAGGGCATCGAGAGATATTATCTCCAGATGGGAAGAAAACATTCTGGGGGACTTGGATATAGATCTCCCTATGTGGAGATCGGAGGATTTGGGCCTACTAGTCGAGAATATTCCACTTAGGACAGATCTGGATGCCCTGAGGGCTACGATGACCCAAGACGTTGGACTAGTGAAGAGTGACTACAGATTAGAGAGGGCGCAGAGAAGAGTTGAGCATATTGAGAAAGAGGTTTCTCGTTACTGGATGAGTTGTAAACCTACTCAAGATCTTATAGAGCTTCGTAACCTAGTTATTGTATCTAAAATGGTAGTTTCGGCATCCATGTCTAGACGGGTTAATGTTGGATTGCATTACAATCTAGATTTGGAATAGTCAATCCATCTTGGATGACATCTCAATTCCCCTGACCAATGACCTCAACATAGAATTGAGGGGCGTGGGGACCCCGAGCCCCTCACCAATGCGGATTACATAGCCACAGAGTGAGTCAATCTCGGTTCTCCTCCCTGCCATTAGGTCCTGTAGCATAGAGCACCTATTGCCTGATGTCGAGTAGATTACCTCAACAAGTGATTTTTCTATCTCGGCAGGTACAATTTGAATGCCTGAAGATCTAGCCACGGTGATTGATTCTTGTAGTGCGGCAAGAGATTGTTCCCATAGCTCTGGAATTTCTAAGAGGGCCCCGTTTCTAACTCCCGATATAGAGCAAATTGGATTTATTGCGATATTTATGAGGAGCTTCTCCCAAGCAGATTTGGCGAAATCATCTGTCCAAACGGGAGAGAGTGATGCTTCTTCTAGGACATTCATCAGAGAAGATGCTGATTTTGTGGGTGAGCTCCCATCGAGAGTACCAATCGTGATTACACCCCTGCCCTCCCAGTGAACACCATCGTCACCCCTCCAAGCCCCATGGGTTGTTGCCCCTCCGAGGGTTCTGATATTGCCAATTCTATTGGATATCTGTTGGGCGTGCCCCATACCGTTCTGAATACTAACTGCGATACCATCTTCAGAGATAATATCCTCAACAATCTGTGAAAGAATTGGTGTAGCGTATGATTTCCCACAGACTATCACAGCATCACAACTACCAGTGAAGTCATCTGCAATGGGCCCTGATTCACTGTCAATTACCTTGAATCTACTCGCTGGAATTGAGTCTATGGCACCCTCGGGAGTATGGATAACTAGTCCCTCAGAAGTGAGAGATTGTGCCGTAGGGCCTCGCGAGATAGCCACGAGATCTACTCGAGTATCGGATAGAGCCGCTAGGATAACTCCCCCTATTGAGCCAACGCCGAGAACTGCTATCCTCATCATCAAGCCTCTCTGATATCCGAGTAGACGGTTATTCCCGAGTCCCCCGGAATAACCCATACTGCGGCCTGAAAGCCCTCTTCGGGCAGGATCACCGTGATGTTCACATTTGAGTTTGGAGAGATGTAGTCTGGGGACTCTATGCCCCAAGAATCACCGGGAGGACCGGAAATTGAGATGGTGATTGATTCTGTGACATTCTGAAGATTGCTAATAGTAATGTTACTGGTTTCATAATAGATGACTGCATTCCTAAGTGCTCCTGGACTGACCCATATGTCAGGCCCATTGGAAATTACGAATGAGGAGATTAATTCAGAATCCTCGCATACTACTAACCAACCTCCCTCTTGTACCAATAAACTACCATTTCCAGAATACTCGTTGGGCACTGTGATGAATGAATGGTCGCCCAGGGTACGGTTCCAATGAATATCCGGGTCTACCTCAGGCAAGTCCGAATTAGACGGGCAGAATGGGGCAGTAGAGTCCACGTAACCAATAGAAGTATTGGAAAATATCTCTGGGATCTTGAGAACACCGTTTACTGAGTTCACCACAGGCGAGGTATTTGCTATGGGGACTCTCCAGGAGCTATTATTGCCATCATCCCAAGATACATTGAGATGAGGTCCCAAGTGCCTTCCAAGATAGTCGCTGGGGCCACTTATTGAAGCTCCATTCGATCCCCCTAGACAGAACTCATTGTCACCCTTGGATATGGAAGTGTCGTTAAGTGGGATCCACCTTGGGTCTGATATCGTGACATTTCCGATTGAGTCGTCTTCGATAGCTAAGGTAGTACAAATAATCGGATCCTGCAAGGTACCTGAAAGTTCCCAGAAGGCTGATTTCTGATATATTTTAGAGTCGGGGACTATGGAAATAACATGTTCATCGTAATGTCCTGATATCTCAGCAAAAATTCTGATACTGGCAGTAGAATTGGCCAGAATTAGCGAGGTTTCTTCAGTTATGGTTAGATTGATTAAACCTCTTTCTGATTGTGTGATTCCTTCTATCTCACAAGTTTGATGGTCAGTAGAACAATCGGAAATTAAGTGTAATTGATTCTCTGTTCCTTCAATCCTATACTGAATCCAACCAGATATTGGCATCACACCTCTGGGATATATGTCTAAGGAAATCAGAGTGTCCTCACCTACGGAGTATCTTACCTCGTCTGCCCACATAGAGGTCTCAATTCCCTCGTCCCAATCTGGGACCTCGTATGCACCATTAATGCCAGGGAAGGCTACCACAAGAACGAAGATCATTATTGCCACTATTCTGTTCCGGGAGATCTCATCAAGCCCTTTCGATTCATCCACGACGAATGGATCTAGAATTGGAGTGGGGCTAAATCTTCTCCAGACAGCTATGGTGGCGATTACCAACCATGGAAACCAAGGATCAGTAGAGAATACTAGTACCATTAGTACCAAAGTTGAAGCGAAAATAACAGTTTGCTTATCGTCGGAAAGAAGTTCTTCTGGACCAAAAATGGCATGAAGAAGGTGATCCCCTGGGAAACCTGGAATCGGCAATAGCATTATCCAAGAAACTGTACATAGGCCGAGTCCGGCTATGGCCAATGGGTCTAGCCACTGGAGTTTTATGTCTAGATTTTCTACAACGCCAATTTGCTGGAGTAATTCCAGTACTGCATTTCCACTGAATGCCATAGGGGGAGAGTCAAGCGGGGGTGGCTGGATGGGAGTCAGGGATACTCCGGCGATAGTAAGAATGATTCCAGAGAAAAATAATACCAAGGGGGATGTTATCTCAATCATCCCTAGTGCCTTTCTATTTGGTATTGGAACTTGATCTGCTCTTCTTTGAGCAATAAAGCCAGCTATTCCGAAAGGCCAGAGTGGTTCAGAGAGGGGGAAGGCCAGAGGAGTCAAATGACCTATTGAGACGCCATATCTGGAAGCCATCCTCCTCCTCAATTCACTAGCTAACATCACAGAGAAGGCCAGGGGAATGGAGAAGTAGATACAGGAGTCCATCAATAGAGAGAAATCGAAGCTGAGGTCAGGATTGTTTCTCAGTAGAAGTCCCGTTCCAGCTAGGCTCATGAAAGCGAACATGGTCACCCAGATTACCACTTGTTGCCATCTGGGCATTATGAATACGTCCCTAGGCAGTTGGACGACACTGAGTATCGGAGGGTTGCCCCTGTCTAGGAGGCCTATCATACCCAACTTCTCTAGATGTGAATTCATCTCTGCCAAGCGTTGGCTTTCGGGTTTTCCTCCGAGGCCGTTTACCCTCCATGAAAACTCCCCTGATTCCAATTCTCCCAATACAAAGTATCTTGATGAAATGACTTGTATTAGATCTCTCTTATTCCAAGTCTCGGTGTCGATTTCGAGCCTTTCTGGCTCCGACTCGGAAGCTGTCACGACTAATGCAAGAGGAGCTCTGATTTTACCCCTCGCTTCAGGAGTCCTTGTGTCTACTTGTTCTTGAAGCGCTTGAGACGGAATGTTTCCTCCCTCTCCATCTCCTCGAGTCTGAGCTGAATGAAAGTCTGGGCCTCCTTCATTTCTGGAATAACCTTGAACTCCAAGGCATTCACTCTCCTTTTTGTGGCTTCTATTTCTTCCAAGAGCCTCTTTAGAGTAGCTTCCATCTCAGCGGCCTTGACAACTTTCTCTATCAATAGCGAGTATGAGTCAGCGGCCTCATCGATGTAGGGGGACCCTCCGATGAGGCCCAATCCTCTATCTTCTGCAGAAAGTTTGAGATTTTCTCCATCCACCTTTGGAACTACTACTCCCATTATATTTCTACGAGATACACTAACCTCTGGCCTCTTCGAAGCGGCTATTGCCGCACTCTTGACCGATAGACCGCCCTCGATAGATGAGGCTAGGCTGATTGCCTGTAGGGCGTCCCTGTATGTTCCGACCAATTCCTCCCTGGCAGAGATCATTTCTGATAGAAGAATCCTGAATTCATGAAACAGGCCGTCCCTCTTCATCTTCAGGAGTTTGTAGCCACTGCTAGTCTGCTTTATGCGTCGCTTTAGATTAATCAGCTCAGACCTAGTTGGCTTGATGTCAAGAGCCATTCTATAACCTCAGAATTACTCCTCATCCTTACCGATTTTATCAGTCGGGTGGTACTTGTCAATCCACTTCTGATCTAGCCTTACTAGGTACTTCGTGTCTATGTTCGAGAGAAGGTCCCAAGCCAGATCTAGAGTTCCCTCACTAATCGTCCTATCTTCATCCCTGCTCTGTCTGAGGAACTGGTCCTCAAATATATCTGCGAATTTCAGCAACTGCAAGTCACGTTCGTTAAGGGCGTCCTCACCAACAATAGCGACGAGTCCCCTCAGTTCCTTTCCTTGAGCATAGGCCGCATAAAGCTGATCTGAAACTGACTTGTGGTCTTCTCTGGTCTTTCCATCTCCAATTCCAGCGTTCATTAGCCTGCTTAGGGAGGGTAGGACGTTGATTGGCGGGTATATTCCCTTCTGATGTAGCTCTCTTGAGATAACGATCTGCCCCTCGGTGATGTATCCGGAAAGATCTGGAATCGGGTGCGTTATGTCATCTCCGGGCATAGTGAGGATAGGGAACTGAGTGATTGAACCCTTCTTCCCCTTCACCAGTCCTGCCCTCTCATAGAGCATAGCGAGATCTGTGTACATGTAACCGGGGTATCCCCTCCTTCCAGGTACCTCTTCTCTAGCCGCGCCGATCTGTCTCAGAGACTCGCAATAGTTGGTCATGTCAGTGTAGATGACCAGAACGTGGTAATCATGCTCGAAGGCTAAGTATTCTGCGGCAGTTAGAGCGAGACGTGGTGTGATTAGCCTCTCCACAGCTGGGTCATCTGCCAGATTTACGAAGAGCGCTGAGTTTTCGAGCGCGCCTGTTCTCTCTAAGTCGTGCACGAAGAAATTGTATTCCTCTGCGGTAATCCCCATAGCGCAGAAAACGACGACGAAGTCATCATCGCTTCCCACTAGTTTGGCCTGACGTGCTATCTGTAGCGCGATATCGTTGTGAGGAAGACCACTGGCACTGAAAATTGGAAGTTTCTGGCCCCTTACTAGGGAAGTACACGCGTCTATTGCGGAAATACCAGTCTGGATAAAGGATTCAGGACTCTGTCTCGAATAGGGGTTGATTGCGGCCCCTATGATATCAGCCATTTCATCAGCTACGATATCTGGCCCTCCATCCCTAGGCCTACCTGCCCCATCTAGGATCCTGCCAATTAATCCCTTACTTACAGGGAGCTTGAATACGTCCCCTAGGAACTTGACTCCGGTCTGCCTATCAACAGATGCAGTTCCTTCGAAAACCTGGACTATGACTTGGTCATCTGAAGTATCCAAAACCTGTCCGTTCTTGATGGATCCGTCAGTCAGCATTAGTTGGACTATCTCCCCGTACGAAACTGGTTCAGTCTTGTTTAGGAAAACCAATGGTCCCTTGACGTCTGTAATGGTTCTATACTCTTTTCCGCTCATAATATCACCTCTAGTTAGCCTCCATACTAGCATCTATCTGCTTATTCATCTCACTTACAAGATCGCTGATTCTGTCTTGATAGCCTTTTTCGAACCTTCCTCTCATCAAGTCGGTCCTAGCAGGTACGTTAACGACATCTTCCAATTGGGCCCCTCCTGCCATTGCTTTCTTGGCCTCTTCTTGGAAGGAAAGTATGGCTTTGGCCATATGGTACTGAAGATGCAAATCGCTGAATGTATCCACGTCATGGAAAGCGTTCTGCTGTAGGAAGAACTCCCTAATCATTCTCGCTACCTCTAGAGTTAGCTGTTGATCTACAGGTAGCGCGTCGGAACCGACTAATTGGACAATTTCTTGCAATTCTGACTCTATCTGCAATAAGGTGCTTATTTCAGTCCTGACCTCAGGGAAGTCCGGAGCGATATTATCCCTGTACCACTGGTCCAACGCCTGAGGGTACAGGCTGTAGGAGTTCAGCCAATTGATTGCTGGGAAATGTCTCTGTCTCGCTAGGCCTGCATCTAGGCCCCAGAAAACTTTCACAATCCTCAGGGTACCTTGGCTGACTGGTTCTGAGATATCTCCGCCAGGGGGCGAAACAGCGCCTATTACGGAGACTGATCCATCAGAACCGGCTAGAGTCTGCACCCTTCCGGCTCTCTCATAAAATTCAGCTAGTCTGCTTGAGAGGTATGCTGGATAGCCCTCTTCTCCGGGCATCTCTTCGAGTCTAGATGAGATTTCCCTCATGGCTTCAGCCCATCTACTGGTTGAGTCCGCCATCAGTGCTACATTGTACCCCATGTCCCTGAAGTATTCAGCGATAGTTATCCCCGTGTAGACCGATGCTTCTCTAGCCGCTACAGGCATATTGGAGGTGTTTGCTATCATGACCGTTCTGTTCATCAGGGGTTTGTTGGTATTGGGGTCTATCAGGTGAGGGAACTCATCGAGTACCTCAGTCATCTCATTGCCCCTCTCTCCACATCCGATGTAAACTACGATCTGTGCATCAGACCACTTAGCTAGTTGCTGCTGTGTGACTGTTTTTCCGGATCCGAATGGCCCGGGAATTCCTGCAGTTCCTCCCTTTGCCAGGGGGAAGAGGAAATCGAGGATTCTCTGACCAGTGATTAGTGGGACATCGGGGGCATACTTCTGAACGAAGGGCCTTGGATGCCTGACTGGCCACTCTTGCATCATGGCAATCTCAGTACCATCATCAAGAATGCATATGGGCTCTTTTATGTTGAATGTGCCGGATTTGATACTCTTGACGGTTCCACTGATTTTCGGAGGAACCATCACTCGATGCTCTATGGTCTCAGTCTCCTGCACAATCCCTATGACATGCCCGGGGCCGACTTCATCGCCCTTCTTGACCTCCGCACTGAAATCCCACTCTCTTTCCAAATCAAGACCATCTGCATCCACTCCACGAGTGATGAATACGCCCATTGTCTCTTCCAGTTTTGGGAGGGGACGCTGTATTCCATCGTAAATTTGTGTTAACAGGCCGGGTCCGAGTTGGACAGAAAGAGTCTGCCCGGTCCTTATGACAGGCTCACCCGGTCTGATGCCAGAGGTCTCTTCATAAACCTGAATTACAGACTGATCGCCGTGTAACTCGATCACCTCGCCCATTAGTCCCTCATCGCCAACCCTGACGACTTCGTACATTCTTGGCGATATTCCTATTGCGGTTACGACTGGTCCGGAAATCCGGTAGATTACTCCATTCTCTTTACTCATTATTTTCACTTCCAATTTAATTGCTTACTTCCAAAGGTCCACTCCTAAAGCGGACTTTATGGACTCTCTGAGGGTATTATCCTCTTCAGTCCCGATCCCCAAAACTGTTGGAGTGACGCTTTCCGTTAGCTGCAAGCGGAGCCTATCGGAAAGTTTGTTGAGATCTTTATTATCTACTACTACAACCCCGATCTCTTGTTGGTTGAGTAGTGACTTGAGAAGCTCAGAAAGCTCCTCGTCATTGGAGGGGTTGTATAGGTTCTTGACACCCGCAAGCTGGAACCCAAGTGTGAATTCCAAAGGCCCGACGACTGCTATTTCCATTTTTTCACCCCTAGTAGTCCATGTGCGCTTCGATTACGTCATCCGGAAGCCCTACAGCTTTCCCTCGAACTAAAAGACGGAGGTTGCGAACCTCTAGCGCCTTGCATTCGATGTAGTGGATGATTGGGAATGGCGATATTGGGCTCAAGTGAGAGAATCTCTTCAGCAAAGAGTGCCTCTGGTGAGACAGTAATTCGGCGAATGGATCCAAGGTATTCAGCTCATCTGATTTCTTCATGGCTTCTTCGAACCCGGTGTCATTGAATGAGTTGCTTCTTCTAAGAGCCTCAATCAATTCAGAATCATTAGTAGCCTGACTGGCTGACTTCATGACCGAAGAGTCTATTCTTCCACCTGGAATCACTATGGAGGAGCGTTTTTCCGAGGAAGTTCCCATTCTGATTGACCTTAGCTGATTAATGATATTCCTATGGTCTATTTCCATTCTTAGGTATCTGAGTAATTGGGGCTGACCCTTGCCTGATTTAATTGACTTGATCGCATCTGAGAAATACTGCATGTCCAGGGCATTTTCCATCTCTTCCAGAGTTAGATCGCCCTCGAGTCTTGATAGTGTCCTCCCCCAAGGAGTTCCCGACATCGCATCAACAGCCTCTTGGAGTCCCTCGGTAGACCTCACAATAGTAAGCCAAGGGGCGTTTCTAGAATTCTCCGATGGTAGAATTTGAGTTTCTATCATCTCATCTGATGCACCGCCATTAATCGCCCTGAGGACGGTTTTAGCCTTTTCATAATCAAATCTCTCAACATATATCCCAACTAGAGATCTGAGGTGCCCATGACAGAAACGCATTACTTGATGGACGTCATTGTCCATGTTGTGGAATAATGCGGCCTCGACTGCATCGGCACCGGACATCCTAGAGGCATACAGGTCCATCTCAGATCTGTAGCCCAATTCGCCGATACTGGCCCCTATCGAATCTGGTCCTTGTTGAAGCAACTGACGCATCCTAGTTGAGTCTATTAGCGAGGCTTTTCGAGCCTTTGCTCTCGCTGAGGCGTTGTAAACATTAGAACGCCCATAACTCACACTAGACACGACATCACCCCTTATTCTCCGAATAGTGCCTTATTGACTGAGCCCAGATTAGCTTTCCATGCTTGTTCCAGCAGGCTATCAAATCTATAGTCAAGAACCACGGATCCATCCTTTGATTCAAGAACGAACCCCCCTAGTCCATCAATGTCATCACCCATTGGGAAATCCGAGGATGATAGAGACTTGCGGTCGATATTCACTGGCCTAAGTAGCATATCCTGATTGGAAGAGCTAGCCTCCTTGATCAGGGATTGTAGCAACTCTTCCCTTCCCTCTAGATTCGGCGATGCGACTGTTTCTCTGACTGAGTCCCATGTAAGGTCAAGCTCTTCTCGGCGAGCGACAAGAGCTCTCTTCTGGTTGGCTTGCCTGGCTGCGGCGACCACTTCGATAGAAATCTGCTCGCTGTCCTTGGACGCACGAGCCTCAACATCGGCGGCCGCCATAGAGGCCTGACTGTTTGCGTCGTCTTGGATTCGTTTTGCTTCCGCTTTGGCGGCGTCGATGATTGCCTTCGCCTCGGCTTCAGCCTGTGTGCTGATCTCTTTGGATAGAGCATCTATTGACATTTTCTTACCTCAATTTCGATTTATTGGTTCCTTATTCCGCTTAGAGCAGGAATAGTGCTAGGAAACCGAAAAGTACGATGGTCTCAGGTAGAGCGGTGAAGATTAGTCCACTAACGAACTTACTAGAGTCTTCCGATATCATACCGACAGCGGCGGCTCCGATTGGTCCTTGGCTCATTCCAGTACCAATTCCGCACAGCCCTAGGGCCAGTCCGGCGCCCAGCTTCTGTGCATCCCAGTGTGCGGTTGCGGTTTCTACATCGCCCTGAGCTGAAACCACAGATGCAATCATTGCAAACGAGGTCAGCACCATAAGAGCGCTCATTCCTTTCATCATGTTTCTTCTGTTCATTTTTTTTTCCTCCATTTTTTCAAGCTAATGCTTGGAATCTGATTTATTCTACCTCCACGTATCGGGACTTCAGGCCAAATGGACTGAATTCCTCACCGCTTGAATCATAATATTGCCTCATCCACTCGACAAAGTGCAGTCTAGCGGCATGGATATTTGGACTGAAAACACCCAACACCCAAGCAAAGGCCTGGACTGCTAACCAACCAAGTAGAAGCAAGGGGATAGAAACAAAATCCATCGTGGTTGCGTGAGCTAGATCTTCAAAAATATGTGCGAGAGGCTCGAATAGCTTCTCATTCCCGGTCTCGGCTATCTTCACTCCCACTATCCCCACTGCGAACAGTCTAACGTATGAAATCACCGTGGGCATCATCCCGACTGCTTCAATGGGAGCAAGCCCTATATTTATTGGGAATGGAACGCCATGATACTTGTATAGCGTCCACATTAGCATCACTGTTGATACTATCACGGTTATAGCCCCGGGGACCATTAATGCTTCAGCTTCGGTTACAGTGAGGTACCCCTTCAAATCTGGTTGACCTAGGAATCCATAGGCAAATATCCATCCGCCTATCAAGAGTATCATCCAAACACCTTTCTCGAAGAATGCGCATACTAGTCCTATGCCACCGTGTCCGTTTCCATGTAGTAAAATATCTCTGAAACCTATTGCTAGTCCCATGAGGATGTGGATGAATCCCAAGTATATCGTCAACACGATTAGGTGCTCTAGATTTCCATAGTCAGAGGTAGGAGTAACCCGGTGGAATGGGAAGGCGAGCTCTATTCCGAATGGCAGGTGTGCCGCCCATGCATGTCCGTGATCTAGCTCGAATGGATACAAGAAAGCTAGATTCTCAGCGGGGTTGTGACCATGATGCGGGAGTATCTCCCAGCCAGCAAACTCTGCATAAATATAGCCAAAGATCAGAGTCCCGAAGCCGATGTATGTGAGGAATTTTCCTCCAAGTCTCAACATCTCATTGGTACCGGAATTTCTGATTACCATCCATCCAACACCCATAGTAATTAGTCCATAGGCCATATCCCCTAGCATCATACCAAAGAACAGAGGATAGGTGATCATCATGAAGATTGTAGGGTCAATACGGCCATATGCTGGCCTACCTACAGCATCAGTAAGTAATTCCATGGGTTTGCTCGTACTTCTTTCCTGATACGCGATAGGCGGCATTTCCTGATGGTGATGGTGATCGGAATGTCCGTGTCCGCCCCCTCCTGCCACCAGCTCGAACTGATTTGTCTCGGTGTAGGTACAAAAGGGCCTCAGTGCTTTCATAACTTCATCAGCCCTACTCATAACTAGCCACCCGTCTATGACGAAGGCGTGATCTGAAACCGCGACCCTGGTGGGGGCAGTTAGTACATCATGATCCCTTTCAAGGATTTCCAAGCCGCAAGCCAGTGCCTCGCCATTATTCTCTACCCACTCATTGACAAGTTTGGACAGTTCGGATTTCTCGGTGGTCAGTGCCATCTTCAATTCCTTGACATCGGATAGACGCTCAATGGGCGACCCCTCTCCTTTTGGGAGGGCGATAGCTTCGAATCCCACAGATTCTAGAACTTCTGAAACTCTCTGTGAATTTTCATTCCTCGTGAAAACGGCTACTGTATTGTGCTTACTGTTTTTCGAATTGAAAATCATAGCTAAGTCGTCAAGTTTGGCGGACTGTGGAGAGTCAGATACTGTACCAACGAAAGACGCCAGGGAATCGTAGCCCCCGAGAAGCTCTATATCTACGCCCAATGATGCGACCATCTCGAGTGATTCTTCCTCTTCCTCGACAGATGAGATCTCATTCTCTAGCTCTTCGATCCTTGATTGGCATTTTAGCAAATCTTCGATTTTTGACGGAAGCTCACTAGATAGGCTGTCCCTGATTCGAGCTTCTGGTACTGCCTTTTCAGGACCATTGAAATCTACTATGGAGGCAGCTGACCTGGCTTTCACTAGGGCTCTACCGACCTCCTCAGAGCTTGGATCTGGAGATCCTAGTGAGAAGCCTTCTTCACCTCCGTCGTAATCGATTATGTGAAGGGCGTTTAATTGTGCCAAAGTTTCGATAGCCCCACTGAGGTCCCCTTTCACTCCTGCCGCGATGAATCTTCCCATTTGCTGGGTTTTGACCTGGGACATTCAAGGCACTCTCCGACGATTAATTTGATCTGAATGCATCTAAAACAATCTTCACGGCCTTCTCCCTATTGCCGTCACTGCCCTGATGAATTGAGTTTATTGATGAGTCACCGGCCTTGGAGACCTTCTTTGCTTCGTTCTCTGCGAGACCTCTCGCCTCAGAAATCATCCCCTGGCTATTCGACTCAGAATTTGCCCTTCCGGATTGGATGGTCTCAGTCGCCGAGAGCCTAGCTTTCGTGACTATCTCGGAGGCTTCAGACTCTGCGCCTGAGATAATTTCCTTTGCTTTGTTCTCGGCATTTCTAATTGCCTTAAGGACTGTCTCACGACCCATTTCATGCACCTATGTTACAAGGGGACCAATGCCGAGTTTATGATAATAACCTAGTGAGTCTCACATCGGAACCTAGCGGGTAGAGAGTGGCCTCGGGCGGGAACTATCCAAATATGTGTCATGGCGGGGGAGGCCTTGTGGACACCGAGACCATTGGCAAGGAAGACTGGGAAGAGCTCCAGAGAAATCTCGAAGCCACCATTCCAGTCTATGACAGAGTGAATAGGGTGGCAACGTTCGGACAAGTCTCCAAATGGAGGCGGATGGTCAGAGAAAGACTTCCCGAAGGAGGTAGGATATTGGAGGTGGGTTGTGGCCCCGGCAGCTTTGCAGAAGATGTAATTGGGTATGATTTGGTGTGCTTGGACCCCATTCAAGAGATGCTGAAAGTAGCTGAGAACAGAGTCAACTCAGCTCGTAAATCGAGAGGAGATGATCCTGCGACCTTCATTGAGGGCAAGGCTGAAGATTTACCCTTTGAGGACTCATCCTTTGATGCGGTTTGTACGCTATTCTCATTCAGGGACTGGTTCGATAAAAGAGCTGGAATATCTGAAGCCCTTAGGGTTCTGAAGCCAGGAGGGAAGTTCATCATTGCTGATCCAGCTAAGATTAATCGTTTTCATGGCTTCTTGGGATGGCTATGGATGAGGACGTATGTGAGCATGTATGCTCGAATGATATACAGAACTGGAAGTCACCCCTGGAAGTGGCTAACTAGGACTTACGTCAGCTTTGGGACCACCAGAGACTACGTCGAAATGATTTCTGAAGAGGGTTTTAGCAACGTCAGAGCCAAGGTTGTTTTTCCTGGAATGGTCACAATATGGGAAGGGACCAAAGCGGATTAGTAATTAGTCACTTAGCTGATTGGAAATATTCAATAGGCCCACCATCTAGGCGTAATCATGAATCCACGTACCATTAAAGGGCAGAGGAAAGTCAATATTCCACCTGGAAAGATGAGAGTGAAGAAGAAGGAGAGGGCTAGAATCCAGAAAGATGTCCCGCCATCTTGTGACGAACCGGGCTGTGGTTGTGGAAACTGATTACTATTCATCATATTTGAAGAATGAAATGCAGACTTTCCCTTAATGTAGCTCTGTGAGAATTGCATTTTGTTAATTCTCTCCTGAGTCATTTAGACCTTGGAGGGGGCTTTGAGTTGTTTCAGAATATGAAAAATGGCTTACGGCAAGTGACGAATCTCCAGACGAACGGCTTGGTGAGGGGATTGAAAGCTAGATTCAGGATCCAGTCTGGTAGACGCATTATCCAACTACCAATCTTGAAGGATAGCTTCGAGTTCCTCATAACAGCTCCCATCTGAAGTCGCCATTCCTTCTCGTACTCATGCAGTGAAGTACCGTTTTCCAAGTGAGAAACTATTACCTGACCGGCGATTCTTCCCCCTACCATGGCAATTGTGATCCCTGCACCGTTAGATGGCAGAACCATGCCAGCAGAGTCCCCGACCAACAAGTGGTTATCCTTCACGAAGTGCTTTATCGTGCCTGACATCGGTAGGGAGCCTGCTCCCCTGAAAGTAACATCTCCTTCATACTTTGAAATGAATTCATCTGCTAGACTGTTTAGGGAGACCCCCCTAGCGAATTTGTTCTGTATTCCAAGTCCTATGTTGGCACCATTGTCTTTGGGGAAAACCCACGCATATCCGCCAGGGGCCATTGAGCCAAAATGTAACTCCACAGCATCTCCGAATTGTCCCTCCATTAGAACGAATTTTATCGGGATCTTGAGGGATGACTCAGTCCAGTGATCCCTTCTAAGTGGATCGTTGTGCCCTCCGGCACCGACGATCACTCTCGCCTTGAACTCACGACCGTCACGTAGAGTAACTATCTCTTCTTCGACGGACTCAACTCTAGCCCCAGTGATGTATACCGCACCCTTGGAGGAAGCCAAGTTCACCAACCACTCATCATGTAGGACACGATTCAGCATCAGTCCTTCGAATGGGTACCTCAGAGGCTTTCCAGAAGGCGGAACTATATGCATCTCCGAGGTTCTTCGTGATATCGCTTCTTTGGGAGTCTGCAACAGGTCGTCTATGTCCGGTACGTTGGGACATAGTTTCCTCATCTCATCATTCGTAGGTACTAATTCGCCGCACTGGAGAGGCGAACCTATCGGATCCCTCCCATCAAGGACAAGAACCCTCTTACCTCCCTCGGCAACGTACCTAGCAACTGTCGAGCCAGCTGGCCCTCCTCCGATTACAATGACGTCCCAGACTTCGGATTCTTCTCGCATGGTGACCTCGAAGATCATACTCTCCTATTTCTAGAGATTACAGCCACCTCGGAAATGAGATCTTTGGCTTCTGAGTGAGGTAGTTTGGATAGAATTTTGAGGGCCCGATCAACATGATTCTGAATAAGCTGAGTAGTGTAATTGAATGACTCGGATATCTCGAGAAGTGACGTTAGCTCATTCCACCTATCGTCACTGAAATTACTGAGAACATCTGCTAAATGCTCCCTCTCGGGACCATGTAGGGTCGTCAGGGCATGAATCAGTGGAAGCGTCATCTTCCCCTCATGGACGTCTGTACCTCTGGGCTTACCCATTTCTGGATCTCCTGTGAGGTCTAAGAGGTCATCCACCAGCTGGAAAGCCCTACCAAATTCAGTCCCAAACTCATACATCATTTCTGAAACCTCCTTAGAGGCCCCTGCGACCATGGCCGCGCAAGAGGTCCCCGTAGCGAATGGCCCTACAGTCTTACCATCTATTATCGAGTAATAGTCCTCTGGAGTCGTAGTAAGGTCTCCTATGTGATTGAACTGCTGTAACTCGCCCCTCGCGATGTTAGTACAGGAGCTTGCTATCATATCTACAACATCCAGATTGTAACGGCCGCCCTTGGAGAATCCGAGTGCGAATAGGTAGTCCCCTGCTATGATTGCATGTGCTAGGCCGTGTGATGAGTGGATCGTGGGCCTCCCTCTCCTGAATCTGGACTGGTCATAGATATCATCATGAATCAGAGTGGCCGTGTGAATGAGCTCTGAAGATAATGCGAGATCCATTACTTCGCTGACATCCCTTCCGCCTGCGGCCTCATATGACAGAATAGCCAAGAGAGGTCTCAATCTTTTACCACCTGCTAGTAGCACGTCCCTAGCTAAATCCATAGCTGGAGCTCCCTTGGAGGAAATTGCCTCTTGGACAAGATTCTCCAGCTCCTCCTCGAACATGTTCAAACGCTTGTCTAAGCCGCGCTTGACAGAGAGCCTAGTTACCACGACTATCAGGTGTTAGGGATAGGGTCGCATATATCAACAAGTGTGCGTGCGCTTGGTCGGGCACAGTACGTGCTCCCTCCCTAGAGGTGGATGCGATGGAAGAAGGGCTGACTCTCACTACACTCGATTCTCCGAGTTGCCCGGTAGGCACAAGAATGGATTCATTCATAGATTCTAGGGACTCATCTGGGTTGGATATTACACGAACCGAGGCAAGCAGTCTTTCTCACGGCCTGGATATGCTAGAGACAGGGGAGGCGGATGTCCTAGCCTTGCCTGCGATACTGGTTCATGGAAACATGATGAGTATCCTCCAGGCGGGGTGTAAAGTCGTAGGTGCTAGAACCCCAATTAGGCCTTATCGAATCTTGGTATCGGATAATAAGATACAATATCAGCCCAAATCTGCAATACTCCTCTGTGACAACAAACTGATCAGAAGGCAGCTTAGGAGAGCCAGGGGTGGACTAAGAATCCTCGATCCGAGGGCATACTCATCGATTGCAGACAAGGGAGATGTCCCCAGTGATGCAATTAGTTTGGCGAAGTGGATGGAGGATTTGAGGTCCTCTGGAGATATTGATGGATTTGTCACCTCAAGGGGCGTATATGAGGGTTCCAATCTAGTCAGCAGGAGGCATTCGCTACTTCCCGAGGGATTGAATGAGGGAGATCCACATTTTCTTCCACCTGCTTATTCTGACTTAGTAGTGTTACTAGCGAGGAACCGGTTTCCGAATAGCATCGCCAGAGAAATCTCAGAGAAGGAGGGGGAAACGTGTTGGGGAGTCCAGAATTCTATGCTTGGGGCGCTTAATCTAGAAATGCTTGAGAAGACGGGGGTTATGGTCAGACACAGGCAGGTTAGATCACTAATAAAACAGGCCGAGGCCACTCGTGATCTGACTCTTGAACAAGTATGTCTCGATCCGGATGGAGAGGTAATAGAGGAGGAGGTTCATGTGGAAATTAGACTAGAGTTCGTATCCAAGAACGGTTCGAGAACCGTAGGCCTTCACAGAGTAATAAGGCATTCAGACCATGAGCGAGCGACCATAGCATCGCTGAGAGACTGGGAGACGATGATTAAGGAAGTTTCCAGAGATGTCCCCAAGGACTTCCACACCGATCCAGAGAGTCCTCCCTTCATTTTACTAGATGAGTAGTGGCGAGTAGTCTCTCCTCGTAAAACTGGTATTTCATAGGAAATCCGCACGCAATGGATATGACCATCATCGGTAGCCGAGCAACTGGTGTTAGTTTGAATTACGATGTTTCCTCTCTGGATATTCTTTACAGGGGGAGGCTGGTGGAGTTACGGGAACTCGCTGAATCCAAAAAGATCTCGAAGAGTGGTTCAGTCGAGGTCCTCAGAGCGAGATTAATACAGAGTCTCGCGTTGCAAGACCTAGACCTATCTTGGGACGGAATCCAGTCAATGAGTCACAATGAGCTTGGAGAAGTACTCAAGATATTCGGAATCAAGTCTTCAGGATCGCAACGTGAGAGGCGCCAGAGATTATGGCTACATCTGAATTTCGACTCCAGGAGGATGACTATCGAGAAGCTTGCTGGAATGGATCGAGATGACCTGCATGAGCTATGCATAAGGCTTGAGGCCCCCTTGACTGGAAACCGGACTGTTCTGATGGGGAGAGTGGCTGGAGTTCTGACTAATCAGCTAAATGGGTGGGGGAGGATCAAGAGGAGCCTCAGAAGAAACGGCATCAAAGTACCGCTAGATTCTATGAAAATCGAGACTGATGAGATTGAAGATGAGTCGCTAAATCTAGTTGGGACTGATTTCCATTCTGATTCGCCCATTGCGGTTATCGAGGATGCCTATGACTCACTCGTCTTGGGGATAGATACCCTTGACCAAGTTACTCAGGAAGACCTCAGAGTGATTTCAGCATCTGTTGGCGATCTTGACAGAGTGATAGGTACGATCTTGAGAGGTAGCGGTGGAATCTGGGGGGAGAATCAAAAGGAGCTCCTGCTCAGACTTGCAAAGCGCAGGGGGTGGCCTGTGAGCGAGGAAATAGTAAAGTCCAGATTCATGCGTATTTCCACTGATATCGCAGAAATCAGAGGAGCCAGAATAGGGAACTTCGCAAAGCTAACTGGGAACTCTTATCTCAGAGAAAAGGTCGTCTCTGAGACCTCAATGAAGAGGATTAGGGATAAGATGAATCAAGCATCGTTTTTACTTGATGGAACCCGTAGCTAGAGTATCTGGAAGAATCCGAACCTAGGCTCGATTATCGTACCATCGACATCCCTCATTCCTTCAAGGGCGTCCTCTGCTTCCTCCCTGGAGAAGCCGGACTGAATGCACGAAAGAATAATCGTGTCATATTCGGCTCCTTCTCCTCTGTCTGATGCCTTTATTGCGCTTATGATAGTCGTGGATAAGTCCCCTTCGGGCTCTATATGTACTTTGGAAACGGACTCGGTTTCTGAATCTGGCATATTCACTTGAACTGAGTTAGCGGGAGGAGGGGAGTCGGCCATACTGGATCTCCCAGATGCGATTGACAGGGCCTGAAGAACACCTACCCTGTAGTTCTCGGTATCAAATTCTGGATAGTGGGATCTAGCTTGGACTAGTCCGTTGATGATATCAGAAGGGATTCCTGAGTCTTCCATATCCCTAGGGGTAGTCTCGACGCCCACGGAGTCTTCGTATGCCTTGATCCTCCTGAGTGTGGAGTCGGCCGCATCTACAAGCCATCTGGAATACCTCTCTTTGTCTATGATTGCCAGTTGCTCAACTCTGAGGGATGTGAATACCCCTCCATCCTCTGTCTCGAACCATCTTGCCTTGCCTGCTAGGGAGATAAGAAATCTATCCCCTGACTCGAATCTAGCAAGGAGCTCCTCTGCCTCGGCATGCATCTCTTCTTGGAATGGGGCGATATTGAACACGTGATTTCCTGTCGGATCTCGGATGTGCCCGGAATAACTAGGACCGTTGTCGCCGTCTCTTCTCTCCATTCTGTCGATTACACCTGCAACAAGTGCCCTATTCACCCTAGCACCGAGTTTTGTAATGACGAAGGATGGATCAAACTCACCGGCACCCATCTCAGTAAGAGAGGCTTCGGAGTACTCATGCGCGAGCATCCTGATGGCACTTTGACGAATTCTCCTCTGGGGCTCCATCACATGACCACCTCCCACTTTTCGATGATCATATCCGCGGCTTGAGATGCTGTCAGGCCATCTCCCTGTACGCTATCAGCAAGTAGCATCGCACCTTGATCATCTATGAGTGCTAGGCCATTGACTGAGACGCTCATTCCTAACGATTGCTCCCTGACTGAGGTAAGGAAAGACTCTTGTCCATCCTTGGATATCTTTTCCGCTACTTCCGCTTGGGTCATTCCCAGAAACTTCTCTGCTGGTTCCTTGGAAAGCAAGAGAGATACGTTGGATACCCCATTATCCAGTACCATTCGGATTCGCAGATCCTCTTCTCCCCTCTGTGGTCCGTGATCAATGCAACTTCCATCTCTGAGTCTCTTCCGACATTTCCTTTCCCTATCCGGTAGCTTCACGGGACATCTTTCAATTATTCCCGAGTCTCCAGTAACCAGTACCACAGTCCCAGTGGTCCTGATTCCTCTTCTGGTGCCTCCCGATACTAGTTCAGTAAGTCCGACATCGACCCAGTGATCCCCCGGATCTATCTTCTCCCAAGTGGGGCTTTCCAGATTTGTAGCCTGGGCCAGATCATCAATAACGAGATCTGGGGATCCCTGCCAAGATTGAACCCTAGCTTCCTTGAGGTGTATGAAGTCACCTGGCTTTGGATCGAAGTCGCACCAAGCCGTTAGCCTGCATCTCCCAGTAGGATCCATCACATCTCCACTTCGGACAACCTTCTCAGAGCCATCATTGGAGGTAAATGTCCTCTGATACCAAGATTCAACTTGGAGGGTTATCTCAACATCCCTCATACCGTTTCTAAGGCCGGAAATAGTACTGCTCGTAGTGGAAGCTAGATCCTCCATACTTGCAAAGGAGTTGTCATGGAACACCTCCACTCTTGTGGTGTCTCCAATGTTTACCTCCGGGGTATCCCTGAACCTCCTTATTGATGCCCCCTCTATCTTCAGAAGAGTGCCCGGCTCGTAATCAAATTCTGACCATGAAAGCATGCCTATGCTTCCAGTGTCATCTGCTAAGCGACCTCTGACAACATGAAGCTCTCCCGATCCGTCCCTCTTCACTATTACATCGGGCTTCGTAGAGAGGACCCTAGCAACAATGTTCACGAAGCCCTCTGATTGGGATGCCTTCTGGATATTGATTGGCTCGTCAGATGACTGTAGATTGGCTTGTCCACCCTCCCTTAAGACGGAAATCCTTGAGGTCCTGTTGATATTGATTGATTTCTTGTCGTTCCACTCGTTAACAGACACCCCTTCCAGTCGTACTACTGAACCAGGAGTGAGATTCTGACTATGGCCGCCCCAGTCTTTGTAGTCCCACCTGTCCCTCTTCTCCCCGGGCTCCCAAGGATTATCTTCAATCCATCCAAAGGCGATCTGCCTCTCTTCTCCTGTCTTCATCTTCTGCATTCTTGGAGTGTAGGAAACGACTGCTACTTCGATAGTGACATTCCTGTCATCCGAGCCTAGTTCAGAAAATCTGTCAACCTTCTTGACGGAGGGAGGGGCGGATTTGGCAGATGATGTTCCAGTCAGCTCGATACCAGCCGCGGCTTGGAACTTTCTGATTACCGACCTCAGAGCGTCCTCGGGAGGTATGAGGAACTCCTCCTCGTATCTCCTAAATTCCTCTATAATCTCATTTTCATCTGCATCCTTACATTCTTGCTTCACAGTAGCTACCAAGTTTGCATACTTGCCTTCTCCAGTCATTTCTCTGCCTCCTACGTGAGGAAAGCTGAGTCTAACTGGCCCAAATTGGCGGTTCCCGTGAGAACGGGAATCCCTAGTGATTCACGGATGACAACACAACGTGCGGTTTGGGGAAGACTCAGCACTTCATCACCTCAGGTTAGAATGGTTTTCATCGGCGGTTCATGAAGGTGTTCATTGGCTAAGGGCGGAATACCGACGTGATTAATCGGGATAACCCCCTCTCCGGGCCGTGAACGTAGGCGAGCATTGCAGATTCGGAGTCCTTACAGCTTCAGACAGGGCTAGCTCGGGAGAGTACGAAGACATTAGTGGCCCATCCATTGAAGAGTTCCTCGAAGAGGCATTGACGTCCTCCTGGCAGGTGGAGAGGATGGTGGTTCCAGATGACATGGAAACAATAGGCGCCTCATTGATTGAACTTGTTGATGTCAGAGGATGCTCTGTGGTTGTTACAACAGGAGGGACGGGGCCATCACCCAGGGATGTGACGCCCGAGGCAACCTCAATGGTATGCGAAAAGATGCTTCCTGGATTTGGGGAGAAGATGCGTTCAGTATCTCTGAAATATGTCCCTACGGCTATTCTCTCCAGACAAGTTGCTGGGATAAGAGGGGAATCCCTGATAATCAACCTACCAGGCTCCCCCAAGTCAATTAGGGAAATTCTGAGTGAGGTTTTCAATGCGGTCCCATACTGTGTGGATTTGATCGGTGGGCCATATATTACCACTGACTCTTCAGTGGTTGAGTCCTTTCGTCCACCTCATGCGACACGCGAATGATTCAACAGGTGATGGCCACTCGGAGTGGCATGGCGAAGATGAAGTCGGGAAAAATTAGCAGCGATAGGAAAAATGACGAGTTGCGTGATGTGCACGTGACTTTGGACTTCACCCCGAACGCTCTTTCCTCCCTGTTGTACAAACAAGGCGAAACAATAATTCTGGTCTGTGTTACGAAGGCTCCCTCACTTCCAAGATGGTTCCCGAAAAACTCGGATAGGGGATGGGTCCACGCAGAGTATTCACTCCTTCCCGGTTCAACTGACTCGAGGTTCAGGAGAGAGAGAAACGGGGCCAAGGGCAGGACAATGGAGATCGAGAGGCTAGTGGCAAGGTCACTGAGGGGAGCAGTTGATCTCGAGGCACTTGGGCCTGTGGCTCTGACTGTCGACTGCGACATACTGAATGCAGATGGAGGGACTCGATGTGCATCGATAACTGCTGCATGTATGGGGCTAAGGCTCGCTGTTCGTAGGTTAATCGCCTCAGGGGAATGCCTACCGAAGGAAATGCGGCCTACAAGGGAGGACATCTCCAATGGGTGGACCGCCCCAGAGCTTACTGATGAAGAGAGGATGGCTCATGAGTCATCTGTGATGTGCAACGATGTGTCTGCGATAAGTGTGGGGCTGATTGATGGAGAGGTCTTTCTCGATCTGGACTACATCCTCGATAGCAATGCTGATGTCGATATGAATGTAGTCGGAACCAGTGACGGAATGCTGGTCGAGGTTCAGGGAACTGGAGAAGAGTCTACTTACTCGCGTGAGCAGTTTGATTCCCTGATGGACATGGCTGAAATTGGATTGGAGAAGCTACACGGAATTCAGGTCGAAACTCTCAATCAAGGGTGAATGACATAGTCATGACTAGGCACTAGTTTGGTGGGACTGGCCGGACTTGAACCAGCGGCCTCCGCATCTTCAGTGCGGCGCTCTCCCAGCTGAGCTACAGTCCCGTAGCAACTTCGCCACAATGGA